>OCPU01000016.1_pt1 | contig 201925 bp, 185 predicted proteins | sample 1538661 | NCBI WGS metagenome assembly OCPU01 (sample SAMN04571716, study PRJEB22368) | human gut metagenome | biome: human gut; material: stool | host: Homo sapiens | place: Luxembourg | collected 2012-10-19
CTTGTCAACAACTTTTTTATTTTTCTTTTTCAAGAATTTCTGTCGTTTTTCGACAGCCAAAATAATTTACCATATTTTTCTTTGTCTGTCAACAACTTTTTAAAATTCTTTTTTGTTGTCTCTGCGACAACTCATTAATAATAACATTTCCGTTATTACCTGTCAACAACTTTTTTTTAAAGTTTTTTAACTTTATATTTTGTTGTTTTCCTGCACTTGAGCAGTGCAAGAGATACTTTACCATTTTAGTAGAATAATGTCAACAGCTTTTTAGTTTTATTTTTTTGTTTCTATGATTATACAATTGCTTGCTACTACTTTGTTTTTGTTATACACGACGAAACTTCGTTTTCGCGCCTCTGTGATCCTCCAGAGGATTTTTAATAACTGGAAATTCCGTTGGAATTTCCAGTTATTAAAAAAGGACTCAAACATTGTTTGAGTCCTTAACGGAGAAAGAGGGATTTGAACCCTCGCGCCGCGCAAACGACCTACACCCTTAGCAGGGGCGCCTCTTCAGCCACTTGAGTATTTCTCCTTGCCTGATTATTTATCAGTTATTTAATTACTGCACTTGTGCAGTGCATTAGTTATTATAATATAGTAACATTTATTTGTCAAATACATTTTTAATTGTTTTTTTCGATTATTTCTATATTTGTTTTTCTTTTGTTACTTTACTGTTTTGCATATTCTTTTATTGCTGTTTCGTATAGGTTGTTTCCCTGGCTGTCTATTACAACTATTGCAGGAAAGTCTTCTACATATAACTTTCTTATTGCTTCTGTGCCAAGGTCATCATATGCAATTACTTCACTTTTTTTAATTGCTTTTGATAATATTGCTCCTGCTCCTCCTACTGCAGCAAAGTATACGCTTCCATTTCTTACGATGGCTTCTTTTACCTGTTCACTTCTTTTTCCTTTTCCTATCATGCCTTTTAAGCCTAAGTCAAGAAGCTTTGGAGCATACTTATCCATTCTGCTTGCAGTTGTAGGTCCGGCTGAACCGATTGGTCTTCCTTCTCTTGCAGGTGATGGTCCCATATAATAGATTATGTTGTTTTTCATTTCTATAGGAAGTTCTTCACCTTTTTCTAATGCTTCCCACATTCTTTTATGGGCTGCATCTCTTGCAGTATATATTGTACCTGTTATATATACATAATCACCGCTTTTTAATTCTTTTGCTACTTCATCTGATAATGGTGCTGTTATGTTTCTATTCATTATGGTTCTCCTTATAGTGTTCTGCTTATATGTCTGTTAACATGACAACAGATGTTTATTGCTACAGGTAAGCCTGCTATATGTGTAGGATATGTTTCTACATTAACGGATAATGCTGTCTGTGTTCCGCCTAAGCCTCCCGGTCCTATTCCTAATTTATTTATTTTAGTTAAAAGTTCTTCCTCTAATTCTTTTACATATGGAATTTCTGAATTGCTGTCTGCAGGCCTTGCCAAAGCTTTTTTTGCAAGTATTGCACATTTTTCAAATGTTCCACCTATTCCAACACCTACTACCATTGGAGGGCATGCGTTAGGACCGGCCTCTTTTACTGCTGTTAATACTGCATCTTTTACGCCTTCTATTCCATCTGCAGGTTTTAACATAAATACCTTACTCATATTTTCACTGCCAAATCCTTTTGGAGCTACTGTTATTTTTATATTTTCGCCCGGAACTATACTATAATGTATTACTGCCGGAGTATTGTCTTTTGTGTTTTCTCTTATTATAGGATCACTTACTACTGACTTTCTAAGGTAGCCGTCAACATATCCCTGACGAACACCTTCGTTTATTGCATCTTCTAAGTTTTCGCCTTCTATATGTACGTCCTGACCTATTTCAATAAAAACTACTGCCATTCCTGTGTCCTGACAAATTGGTATCATATCTTCTGCAGCTATTTTCAAATTTTCATCTAACTGCTCAAGTATCTGGCATCCTAATTTTGACTCTTCATTTTCCTTTGCTTTTTTAAATACTCTTTCCATATCCGGTGCTAGAAAATGATTTGCTTCTATGCACATTTCTTTTATGTTTTTTGTAATTTCACTTGAATCTATGTTTCTCATTTTACTTTTATCCTTCCGGCATTTTTATAAAGTAAAAGGCGACCATATAGTCACCTTTTAGTAATTATTAATTATCTTCAGAATCTGAATCTTCTGATAGTTCTTCACTACCTTCGGCTAATGTTTCATTTTCTTCTGCTAATCTTGCTGCTTCTAATGCATCTGCTTCTGTAACACTTTCTTTAACTTTTGTTATACTTGCAACAACAATATCATCTTTGTCACCTGTATTCATTAATTTAACACCAAGTGTTACTCTTCCAAGAATTGAGATGTCGTTAACGAACATTCTAATTACAATACCTTCGTTTGTAATCATCATAATTTCGTTTCCATCATTTACTGCCTTAGCTCCTACAACCTCTCCTGTTTTATCGGATATCTTATAGCATTTTACACCCTTACCGCCACGGTTCTGTAACTTAAAGTCTGTAAATGGTGTACGTTTACCCATACCATTAGCTGATACAATAAGAACACATTCGCCATGTGATTCTAACTGCATTGAAATTACTTCATCATCCTGATTTAATTCAATACCTCTAACACCCATTGCTGAACGTCCTGTTTCACGGACATCTGTTTCACGGAACTTAATTCCCTGACCTTTCTTTGTAATAAGCATAATATTATCATTGTTATCTGAGATATTTACATCTATTAACTCATCGTCTTCACGTAAAGTAATAGCCTGAATACCACTCTTTCTAATATTTGTATATGCCATTATAGGTGTTTTCTTAATAGTACCTTTCTTTGTTGCCATAATAAGGTACTTGTCTTCTTCAAATTCTTTCATCTGTACCATTGCAGAAATCTTTTCGCCAGGCTGTAACTGCAATAAGTTTACAATTGCCATACCCCTTGCTGTTCTTCCTGCTTCAGGTATTTCATAACATTTCAGTTTGTAGATTCTTCCTGTATTAGTTAAGAAAAGAATATAATCATGAGTTGAAACCATAAACATATCCTTCATAAAGTCTTTGTCTATAGTCTGCATTCCCTTTATTCCCTTACCGCCACGGTTCTGTGACTTGAAGTTGTCTACAGTCATTCTCTTTATGTAACCTAAGTTAGTCATTGCTACAACTGTATCTTCTTCAGGAATTAAATCTTCATCAGATAAATCTCCAACATTTATTCCTATCTTTGTTCTTCTCTCATCGCCAAACTTATCTCTAATAACTTCAATTTCTTCTTTTATTACTGTAAGAAGTTTGTTTTCATCTGCAAGAATAGATTTTAAGTAATCAATCTTTGCCATTAAGTCAGCGTATTCTGCTTCAAGGTCTTCTCTTGCCAAACCTGTTAACTGACGAAGTCTCATATCAACAATTGCCTGTGACTGTGCATCTGAAAGACCAAATCTTTCGATTAAGTTCTTCTTTGCGTCTGCAGTTGTTCTTGAACCTCTGATTATTTTTATTACTTCATCAATGTTATCAAGGGCAATTAATAAACCTTTAATAATGTGTGCTCTTTCTTCTGCCTTGTTTAATTCGAACTTTGTTCTTCTTGTTACAACATCCTTCTGATGTTTCAAATATTCATCTAACATCTGAAGAAGGTTTAATACTTTTGGTTCTCCGTTAACTAATGCTAACATAATTACACCAAAAGAATCCTGTAACTGTGTATGCTTATAAAGCTGATTTAAAATAACATTAGCATTGGCATCACGTCTTACTTCAATTACAACACGTGTTCCTTCCTGATCTGACTCATCTCTTAAGTCTGTTATTCCATCAACTTTCTTTTCCTTTACAAGACTTGCAATCTTTTCTACTAACTTGGCTTTGTTAACCATGTATGGAAGTTCAGTTACAATAATTCTGCTCTTTCCATTGTCCATTGTTTCAATTTCAGAAACTGCACGTGTTTTAATTTTTCCACGTCCTGTTCTGTAAGCCTGCTCAACATCTTTTCTACCTAAGATTGTAGCACCTGTAGGAAAATCAGGTCCCTTAATAATTTCCATAATTTCTTCTATGGTTGTGTCTCTGTTTTCCTCTACTTTATTGTCAATTATTTTTACAATTGCATTTATTGTTTCTGTTAAGTTGTGTGGTGGTATATTTGTTGCCATACCTACGGCAATACCACTTGTTCCGTTAACCAAAAGGTTAGGATATCTTGATGGAAGTACTGATGGTTCTTTTTCTGTTTCATCAAAGTTTGGTGTAAATTCAACAGTGTCCTTGTTAATATCTGCAACCATTTCCATTGATATTTTGCTAAGACGTGCTTCAGTGTAACGCATTGCGGCAGCACCATCACCGTCTTCTGAACCAAAGTTACCATGGCCATCAACTAAAGGATATCTTGTATTCCATTCCTGAGCCATGTTAACCAATGCTCCGTAAATAGAACTATCACCATGTGGATGGAATTTACCCATTGTATCACCAACGATACGGGCACATTTTCTGTGTGGCTTGTCAGGTCCGTTATTAAGTTCAACCATTGAGTAAAGTACTCTACGCTGAACCGGCTTTAAACCATCTCTTACATCAGGTAATGCTCTTGATGCAATTACGCTCATGGCATAATCTATATAAGAGGTTTCCATGGTTTCTTTTAAGTCTACTTCATGAATCTTGTCAAATATCTTATCGTCCACTTATATTTTCCTCCTATATATCTAAGTTTTTAACAAATTTTGCATTTGCTTCAATAAATTCTCTTCTTGGCTCTACATCATCCCCCATAAGTATTGTAAATGTCTGATCCATTTCTGATAATTTATCTTCGTCAATTTTTACCTGTTTTAAAATTCTTGTATTAGGATCCATTGTTGTTTCCCATAACTGACTTGCATCCATTTCACCTAAACCTTTGTAACGCTGAATCTTGTTCTGATTATCACGTCCGATTTCAGTAAGTATCTGATTTAACTCATCATCACTATATGCATAATAGTTCTTCTTGTTTCTTGTTACCTGATATAGTGGCGGCATTGCAAGGTATACATGGCCATCCTTAATTAACTCAGGCATAAATCTATAGAAGAATGTAAGCATAAGTGTATCAATATGAGCGCCGTCAACGTCGGCATCAGTCATAATAATAATCTTGTTATATCTAAGTTTTGTTATGTCAAAGTCTTCCTGAATTCCTGTACCAAAAGCTGTAATCATTGTTCTGATTTCCGCATTGTCCATAATCTTATCAATACGTGCTTTTTCTACGTTAAGAATCTTACCTCTAAGTGGAAGTATTGCCTGTGTTGCTCTTGTTCTTGCCTTCTTAGCTGAGCCACCGGCTGAATCACCTTCGACTATAAATATTTCACAGTTTTCAGGGTTCTTATCTGAACAGTCTGAAAGTTTTCCCGGAAGGGCTGCCACTGATAATGCAGTCTTTCTTGTTGCTTCTCTGGCTTTTCTTGCAGCATCTCTTGCTCTTTTAGCCAAAACAGCCTTTTCACAAATAATTTTTGCAATTGCCGGATTCTGTTCAAGATAATAAGTTAACTGTTCACTCATTACACCTTCAACTGCAGCTCTTGCTTCACTGTTTCCAAGTTTCTGTTTTGTCTGCCCTTCAAACTGAGGATCTTCAATCTTTACACTAATGATGGCTGTAAGACCTTCTCTAAAGTCATCACCTGAAAGATTTTCTTCGTTTTCTTTTAAAATCTTGTTCTGTTTTGCATAGTTATTAAATGTTTTTGTAATTGCTCTCTTAAAACCTTCAACCTGTGTACCACCCTCAGGTGTGTTAATGTTATTTACAAAGCTTAAAGTGTTTTCTGTATATGCATCATTATGCTGCATTGCAACTTCAACATAAACATTATTAACTGTGCCTTCACAATAAATTACATCATCATATAATTCCTGTTTTCCTTTATTTAAGTAATTTACAAATTCCTTTATACCACCTTCATAGTGGAATGTTTTCTCTATTGGCTTTTCTTCTCTAACATCTCTCAATACGATTTTAAGATTTTTTGTAAGGAAAGCTGTCTCTCTTAATCTGATTTCAAGTGTTTTATAATCATAAACTGTATCTTCAAATATAGTGTCGTCAGGTAAGAATTTTACTTCTGTTCCTGTAAAATCAGGATTACAATCACCGATAACAGTTAGCGGTTCTACAACCTTACCATACTCATACTTCTGATAGTGAACTTTTCCACCACGACAAACCTTAACTTCTAACCATTTAGATAATGCATTAACAACTGAAGCACCTACTCCGTGAAGTCCACCTGATACTTTATATCCTCCACCGCCGAATTTTCCTCCGGCATGAAGTACTGTAAATACTACTTCAACTGCAGGTTTTCCTGTCTTTGTATTAATGTCTGTAGGTATTCCTCGACCATCATCTCTTACTGTAATAGAATTATCTTCATTAATCTGAACATCAATAGTATCACAATATCCTGCCAATGCCTCGTCTACCGCATTGTCAACAATTTCATATACTAAATGATGAAGACCTCTTGATGAAGTTGAACCTATATACATACCCGGTCTTTTTCTTACAGCTTCAAGCCCTTCCAATACCTGTATCTGATCTGCTCCATATTCATTTTCAACGTTAGTATTGTTACCCATTCGTAACTCCTTTCAGTATTTGCAATAACGGATTATATTTTTTATTGCTTTTTAAACAGTTCTTTCTTCAATTTTGCCTTTTGTTACCTGGAAAACTTTATTTATACTAAATCGATTTTCAATAAATTCATCTAAACCTGTACATGTTATTACAGTTTGAATTTCATCTAAACTTTTTAGTAAGTGATTCTGTCTGTCCGAATCAAGTTCTGACAAAACATCATCTAATAATAACACTGGTGTGTCATTAATCAAAGACTTGACCAACTCTATTTCCGCCAACTTAAGCGACAGAGCAACAGTTCTTTTCTGTCCCTGACTTCCATAGGTTCTAATATTAATATCTTTGTTAAAAAATAAAATATCATCTCTATGTGGACCTGCTGACGTACTTTTCAGCTTAATGTCTTTCTTTCTGTTTTCTATAATTTTGTTATAAAGCTCATCTTCATTGCAACTCTTTTTGTAAACAACTTCTATTTCTTCGCTGTTCTCTGTAAGTTTTCTGTGAATTGGCTTTATAATCTTGTTAATATCTTTTATAAACTGTTCTCTTCTCTTAATAACCTTACTTCCATACTCTGCAAGCTGCATATCCCATACATCCAGAGTATCTTCAAGTTCCGGTTTCATATATATGTCTTTTAATAACTGATTTCTTTGTCCCAAAACCTTATTGTAGTTAATTAAATTATAAACATATATTTTATCTAGTTGACATAACTCCATATCCACAAACCTTCTTCTTTCAGCTGGTCCGTTTTTTATAATATCCAAATCCTCCGGGGAAAAAAATATTACATTAAATATTCCAAAAAGCTCACTGGCTTTCTTAATTGGTATTCCATTTATCGCTATTCCTTTTGACTTATTTTTTCTCAAATGAATGTCTATTCTATACTCTCTGCCTTTTTTGTTAATAAAAAGTTTTATGTGACCTTCATTATTTTCAAACTTTATAAGTTCTGCATCTTTGCTACTTCTATGTGATTTAGTTGTGCTGCAAAGATAAATAGCCTCTAACACATTAGTCTTTCCCTGAGCGTTTTTACCATATAAGATATTAGTTTTATCATCTAATTCTAAACTAAGAGAATCGTAATTTCTAAAATTGCTAAGTTCTATCTTTGTTACAATCATTATTTTACAGTTACCACTGTTCCTTCAAACTCAAATGTATCTCCGGCATAAAGTTTTTTCCCACGTCTTGTGTCAACTTCTCCGTTGACTTTAACCTGACCATCCTGGATAACAAACTTAGCATCCACACCTGAGTCAACAAGACCGGCAAGTTTTAATGCCTGACCTAATTTTATAAAATCATCTTTTATAGTTATTTCCATTTTTATCCAAATTAATACAAACAAAAAATATTATTTGTACTATCTCCTCTCTAAACTATTTTACTGTACAACAGGAAGCACTACATAAATGTAGCTGTTCTCATCATCTCTGATAAAACAAGGTGCCTTAGGATTAGTGAAATAAATGTTTACTTCTTCACTATCTAAAACTCTTAAAATATCAATAAGGAATTTTGGATTAAAGCTAATCATCATGTCAGAACCTTCTCTTACAATAGGGATACTTTCATCCATTGAACCAATAAATGTATTAATTGACAATTCCATTTCTGTATCCTTAATAGTTAAGAATACAGGTTTCTTGTCTCCTTCTTTTATTAAAAGAGTTGCTCTGTCAATACAGTTAGCCATTTCTTTTTTGTTAATAGTAATCTTAGTCTTATAATCATTACTAATCATCTTATCAGTATCAAAATAATTACTGCATTCAATTAATCTTGAAACAACTTTTGTTTCATCAAATTCAAATAAGATATGGTTAGATGTGAAATAAATATTTACCTCATCATCAACACCACCATTTAAGATTTTGCTAATTTCATTTAATGACTTACCGGGAACTAAAACTTTAAAGTTACCATATTCCTCTTTTAATTCCATGTTTCTAATGGCAATTCTAAACTTATCAAGAGCAACAACTTTAAGCCTGTTACCCATAACTTCAAACAATTCACCTGTTAAAATCTTATTCTTATCTGCATCATTAACAGTGAAAATAGTCTGTCTTATTAATTCCTTTAAAGCAAACTGTGAAAGAGTAATCTTATCTTTCTTTTCAATTTCAGGTAAATAAGAAAAATCATCTGCTGATTTTACAAGAATATTAAATTTTGAATTTTCACAGGTAATATTAGCCTTTGTTTCATCGTTAACTTCAATAACAACATCATTATCAGGAAGTTTACGAACAATTTCTGAAAAAATCTTAGCATCAATGGCAATACTACCAGCTTCAATAATTTCACCTTCAACTTTAGTTTCTATTCCCAATTCCATATCGTTAGCAGTAAATTTAATTACTCCTTCAGTTGCATCAATAAGAATGCATTCAAGAATTGACATTGTAGTTTTTGATGATACAGCTTTCATTACAATATTAATACCTGTAATCAAATCTGATTTTTTACAAACTAGTTTCATTATAAATCTCCTTTATCGTAAAAATAACGGTACGTAAGTACTCATAAATAAATATATATATTAGATAATAATAATAATAAGCAACGTTAATATGTTAATAAGTAGTCGAATCCCTTGTGAATAAAGGAAGTTCGAAAAATAATAACTTGTTAATAACTTGCAAATAATTAACCTAAAAATGTCAGTTACTAACTTTTGAGTTTTCGACAATTAACATTAAATTATGACAAATTGTTAACAAAAACAAATACTATCAACAAGTTATTAACACAAAAACTGTAAGTTATTAACTAAATTATCAACCAAATGTTAATAACTCTATTAAAAATGTTAATAACTAGTTAGGATTAATCTTCTTTTTAAGAACATCTATAAGATCTCTTGTCTTAGAGTCTGTTTCGATTTCTGATTTGATTTTGTCATAGCCATAGCTAACAGTTGCGTGATTAGTTTTCTTTAAGGCAGCACCAATAGTTTCTAATTTTTCATCTGTAAATACTCTACATAAGTACATACAAATCTGACGTGGATATGCAAACTCACGACTCTTCTTTTTTGAACATATATCAGTAGGAGATATCTGGAAATGATCTGCTACTATATTAATAATGTATTCACATGTAATGGCATTCTCCTGATTAGGTGCCACAAGCTCCTGAAGTACACCTGATGCAAAATCAACTGTAATTGGAGAGTGACTAATCTTTGAAAATGTAATAACACGTGTAAGAGAACCTTCAAGTTCCCTGACGTTAGAAACAAAGTGGTTAGCAATATACTGCAATACACCTTCATCTATGTTATAGCCTGAAGTTTCAGCCTTCTTCTTTAAGATAGCCATACGTGTTTCATAGTCAGGGTTCTGAATATCAACAGTAAGTCCCTGCTCAAAACGGCTAATAAGTCTTTCGGCAATACCTTCCATATCTTTAGGCTTCTTATCGGAAGTTAAAACAATCTGCTTATGTTTCATAAATAAATCATTGAAAATATTGAAAATTTCTTCTTGTGTTCTGTCTCTACCGGAAATAAACTGAATATCGTCTATAAGTAAAACATCAACACTTCGGTATTTCTTACGAAATTCAATAATCTCTTCCTGATTAGTTTTCTTTTTTCTAAGTAAATCAATAACTTCGTTGGTAAATGACTCACTAGTAGTATACAAAACCTTAGCTGAAGGGTTGTTTTTTAATACAAAGTTACCAATGGACTGAATAAGATGAGTCTTTCCAAGTCCAACACCACCGTAAATAAACAATGGGTTATAAACATCGCCGGGAGACTCAGCTACAGCTAAAGACGTAACCTGAGCAATATTATTGTTTGATCCTACTACAAAGGAATCAAAAGTATATTTTTTATTAAGATTTGCATCTAATATTCTATTTTCTAAAGAAATATCTTCCTGACTAACAGATGAAATCTTAGATGACTCATCTTCAATCTTAGACACTGTCTCGTTTGGAAGTATAATCTGAAGTTCAAGTTCCTGATTCAAAGTTTCTTCAATAGAAATCTTAAGTAATGCAAGATATTTTTTGTTAATATACTGAAGACCGGTCTTTCCACTTTCACCCGGGAAAACCAAAGTAATCATGTTATTCTCAAAGGATTCCACTTCTAAGGGCAAAATCCAAGTTTTGAACGAAACATCAGCAATATCATATTCCTGTTTGAAAAAATCGAGAATTTCAGGCCATTTTTCTTTTAAATCGTCTAACATAATTCCCTCCTAAATATTCTAAAAGGTATAAAAGCCCATTCAAATAATATAATACATCAAATAAGGCGGATTTTCAATATATTTAGTAATATACTTTTTAATAGGAAGAAAGACATAACATAAAAGGTTATGAATAAAAAATAAAAAAATTAAAAAATAATAAAAAAACAAAAAAATACTTGTTTACATAAAATTAAAAAATTAGGAGATTTGATTTACATAAATTCGACATTTATCAACAAAAAGTATCAAATGTTATTAACAAAAAAAAGTTGAAAAAGTTAAAAAGTGCTAAAAAATAACATTAAAAAATAAAAGTTATTAACATGTTATTAACATTTGGTTGATAACTTTATGTAAATCAGCAAAAATTTTATGTAAATCAAAAAAGAGGGATAAAATTAATATTTTTTCAAAAAAGTTGAAAATATATTTAAAATATGGTTTAATTAATGCTTGACTACGCATATTCTTACATTTATAATAATAACGATGTTTTACTATGAAGCAGAAAAGGAGGTGCCTTATTATGAAGATGACATTTCAGCCAAAGAAAAGACAGAGATCAAAAGTTCATGGATTTAGAAAAAGAATGAGCACTGCAGGTGGTAGAAAAGTTTTAGCTAGCAGAAGAGCAAAAGGAAGAAAAAAATTATCAGCTTAGGTCGCATTCAAATGTGACCTTTTTTTCTTTTTGTAACATTCTATGAGGTAAAAGATTACTTAATAGGAGAACTGGCAAAATGGAAATTAAGAAAAATTATGATTCATTAAAGAAGAACAGTGATTTTCAAAACGTTTACGTTAAAGGAAAATCAAAAGCAAACAGATATTTAGTTATGTATGTTGCTCAAAATAATTTAAGCATTAATAGATTAGGAATTTCAGTAAGTAAAAAAGTAGGAAATAGTGTAGTGAGACATCACCTAACCCGCTTAATAAGAGAAGCCTACAGACTAAATTCAAATATGTTCAATAGTAGTTTGGACATAGTCGTAATAGCACGTAACACTGCTAAGGACAAAACTTACAAAGAAGTTGAAAGTGCATTATTGCATTTGGCAAAGCTTCATAATATTTTGGATGAAAACTAGGTGGTAGTTTTTATATCTGAAATATTTATGGGAATTAGTTATATTTATACTTATAATTATAATTATTCTCACTTATTTATTATTGTAACTAATTGGAAAGATAAGCTTTCATTGTAAAGAAGTTTTTTCACTGGGAAAAGGTGGTGAATGGAATGAAGGTTTTTAATAATATTGTAAAAGGGTTTGGAAAGGCACTGAATTTTATTTTAATTGGAATGGTAAAGTTTTACAGAATCTTTCTTTCACCTTTAAAGGGACAGCCCTGTTGCAGATATATACCTACATGTTCACAATATGCGTTGGAAGCTTTACAGAAATATGGGCCCTTAAAAGGTTCTTATCTTGCAATAAGAAGGATTTTAAGGTGTAATCACTTTCACAAAGGTGGTTATGATCCCGTCCCTTAAGGAGGACTAAGTGGAAAATTTTATATTAGCAACACAGACAGGTGGAATTTTAGGACCATTTGCATGGATTTTAGGTAAAATCTTAGAATTTATTTATGATGGTTTTGCTGCACTTGGAATATACAACATTGGTTTCTGTATTATCCTTTTTACTATTGTAGTAAGAATGTTAATGCTTCCAATGACTATTAAACAGCAGAAGTTCACAAAACTTAATGCTGCAATGAACCCTGAAATTCAGGAGATTCAGAAGAAGTATAAGGACAAGAAAAATCAGCAGTCACAGTTGGCAATGCAGGAAGAAATTAAGTCTGTATATGATAAGTATGGTACATCTCCTACAGGTAGTTGTTTACAGCTTATTATTCAGATGCCTATCTTATTTGCTTTGTACAGAGTAATTATGAATGTACCTGCATATGTTAAGCCTGTTAAAGAATTATATTTAAATGTTCTTTATGGATTAGATTTAAGTCAGATGAAAGAGTTTTTCGGTTTAAACAAGCTTGCAAAGAATCTTTCAACAGCAGATTTAAACAGTTGTATTGATGCAATGTCAGGTTATACTCGTGGGAATAGCAGTATAAAATTACAGAGTGGCATTAAGTTACAGGATATTCTTAATGTATCAGATAAGGCAGTAGCATCAAAAATCGAACAGTTTAACAACTTTTTCGGATTAAACCTTAGTATGTCACCTAGCACAATGTTTAATGCAGGAATGGTAACCATAGTAGTTGCATTAATTATTCCTATTTTGGCAGGTTTATTCCAGTTATTAAGTGTTCAGTTAACAACAAAAATTAACTCAGCAGCTGGTTCAGCAAACATGGCTGACAATCCTATGGCAGGTTCAATGAAAGCAATGAACATTATGATGCCACTTATGTCAGTATATATGTGTTGGATTTTATCAGCAGGTATCGGTTTGTACTGGATGGCAGGTTCGCTGGTTATGATATTACAGCAGATATTTATTAATCTTGTTCTTAAGAATGAAGACATAGATGAAATCATCGAAAAGAACAAAGATAAGGCTGCAGCAAAGGCAGCTAAGAGAAAAGAAAAAGAAGGTATTTATAGAGAAAAAGTTCTTGAGGCATCAAAAGTTAATGCTAAGAATATATCTTCAAACTCAGGTATGAGTGCTGCTGAAAAAGAAGAAAAAATCAGAAAAGCTAAAGAAGCAATGAGCAAGAAAGAAGGTTCACTTGCATCAAAGGTTAATATGGTTAGTGAATTTAACAAACGTAATGAAAAATAATAAAGATTGAGGCAAAATTATGGAATTCAAAGAATATAAAGGTAAAAATGTTGATGAAGCCATAACTAATGCATGTATCGACCTTGGTATTGAGGCTGCAAAATTAGAATATGAAGTAATTGAAAAAGGTTCAAATGGATTCTTAGGAATCGGTAGCAAACCTGCAATTATTAAGGCTAAGAAAAATCAGTCTGTAGAAGATATTGCAAGAGAATTTTTAAACAAAGTATTCACAGCAATGGAACTTACAGTTAAGATTGATATTAAAATTGTTGAAAATGAAAAAGAAAACATTGTCAACATTAATATTATTGGAGAAGACATGGGAATACTTATTGGAAAGAGAGGACAGACTCTTGATTCATTACAGTATCTTGTAAGTCTTGTAATCAACAAAGAAAGTGAAAAGTTTAATAGAGTTAAACTTGACACAGAAAACTACAGAGAACGTAGAAAAGCTACACTTGAAAATCTTGCACGTAATATCTCTTTAAAGGTTAAGAGAATTAAAAAACCGGTAGCTCTTGAGCCAATGAATCCTTATGAAAGAAGAATTATTCATTCAGCTCTTCAGAACGATAAGTTCTGTACAACAAAGAGTGAAGGTGATGAACCATACAGACATGTTGTAGTTATGTTAAAGAAAGATGCCAGATAATTAAAGTATCTTATTAAAGACTCAGGGAAAAAATGCCCTGAGTCTTATTTTTTGGCAGGATTATGTAAGCACGTAACAATCCGTGTAAATAAGATTTTTTTCTTTATAAAAAAGATGTTGTGTGCTATACTAGTTTAGATATATTAAAGTGGATTTTTATGTTTATTTGAAGAATAAACAGATTGGAGTTATATGAAAATTACGGATACAATAGCTGCTATTTCATCAGCGGCAGGTAATTCAGGAATAGGAATAATAAGAGTAAGTGGCGATGAAGCGATAGAAGTGGTAGATAAGATTTTCAGACCAGCTAACAAAAATAAAAAATTAGCAAATGTTGAAAGTCATACTGTTCATTATGGACATATAATGGATGGTGATAAAACATTAGACCAGGTTCTTGTTATTGTAATGAAAAATCCACATTCTTATACAGGAGAAGATACAGTTGAAATTGATTGTCATGGAGGTATGCTAATACTTAAAAAAGTATTGGATTTAGTTTTGAAAAACGGTGCAAGAACTGCAGAGCCGGGAGAATTTACAAAGAGAGCTTTCTTAAATGGAAGAATAGATTTGTCTCAGGCTGAGGCGGTAATGGATTTGATTAATTCAAAGAATGATTTTGCACTTAATAGCTCAATTGAACAGCTTAAAGGTGGAGTTTCGGATGCAATCAAGGATATTAGGAAAGATATAATTTATCATATTGCATATATTGAGTCAGCATTAGATGATCCTGAACATATAAGTTTAGACGGTTATGACGAAGAAATCACAGAAATGCTTAATGAGAATATTAATAAGATAAGCAAGCTTGTAAATTCTTTTGATAACGGTAGAATTATGAAAGAGGGCATAAAAACTGTAATTTTAGGTAAGCCAAATGCAGGAAAATCTTCACTTCTTAACTTAATGTTAGGAGAAGACAGAGCAATTGTTACGGATATTGAGGGGACAACAAGAGATACATTAGAGGAAAATATTAACTTTAATGGTTTAAGTCTTAAGATCATAGATACTGCAGGAATCAGAGATACAGAAGATTTGGTTGAGCGGATTGGTGTTAATAAGGCTAAAGAGATAGCTAAAGAAGGAGACCTTATTATATACGTTGTTGACGGTTCAAGAGAGCTTGATGATAATGATAGAGAGATAATAAAGTTAATAAATGACAAGCAGGCAATAATTCTTGTTAATAAGTCTGACATGGATACTGTTATAAATATTGATGAGTTAAAGAAAGATTCTAACAGAGATGTAATTCTTTTTTCTGCAAAAAATGGAGAAGGAATGGACCAGCTTGAAGAAGAAATAAGAAATATGTTCTATTCAGGTAAGGTAACATATAACGATCAGGTTTATATAACAAACGCAAGACATAAAGAAGCGTTGGAAAATGCATTGGAAAGTTTAAAACAGGTTAAAAATTCTGTTGATGCAGGAATGCCTGAGGACTTTTATTCGATAGATTTAATGGATGCTTATACAGATTTAGGTTTAATAATTGGCGAAAGTGTTGAAGATGATCTTGTTAATGAGATTTTTTCAAAATTCTGTATGGGTAAATAATTTACTTAGTGGCTTTTAGGAGGCAGAGATGGCTAATTTAGTTGAAAATTACGATGTAGTAATAGTCGGAGCAGGACATGCAGGTTGTGAAGCAGCACTTGCTTCAGCACGTTTAGGATTAAATACAATAGTTTTTACTGTAAGTGTGGATAGCATTGCGTTAATGCCATGTAATCCTAACATTGGTGGTACATCAAAGGGACATTTAGTAAGAGAATTAGATGCTTTAGGCGGAGAAATGGGAAAAAATATTGATAAAACATTTATTCAGTCAAAAATGCTTAACAAATCTAAAGGTCCGGCAGTTCATTCTTTGCGTGCTCAGGCTGACAAGCAGGATTATACACGTGAAATGCGTAAAACATTAGAAAACACTGAAAATCTTACAATAAGACAAGCGGAAGTTGCAAAACTTTTGGTTGAAGATGGCGTTATAAAAGGTGTGGAAACTGTTTCAGGTGCAACATATTATGCAAAATCTGTTGTCCTTGCCACAGGAGTTTATCTAAAAGCTAAATGTATTTACGGAGATGTTTGCCAGTATACAGGCCCTAACGGACTTATGGCTGCTAATAATTTAACAGCATCTTTAATAGAAAACGGAATAAAGGTCAGAAGATTTAAAACAGGAACACCTGCAAGAGTAGATAAAAGATCAATTGATTTTTCTAAGATGGAAGAACAGTTTGGTGACGAAAGAGTAGTACCTTTTTCTTTTTCAACTGATCCTGAAAGTGTGCAGAAAGACCAGATTTCATGTTGGTTAACTTATACTAATGAGAAAACACATGAAATAATCAGAGAAAATATTAACAGATCACCATTATTTTCAGGAATGATTGAAGGAACAGGACCAAGATATTGTCCTTCTATTGAAGATAAGGTGGTTAAGTTTGCAGATAAGAACCGTCATCAGGTATTTATAGAGCCGGAAGGTTTGTTTACAAATGAAATGTATCTTGGTGGAATGTCATCATCATTACCTGAAGATGTTCAGTATGCAATGTATAAAACAGTTCCCGGACTTGAAAATGTAAAAATAGTACGTAATGCTTATGCAATTGAATATGATTGTATTGAATACGGACAGCTTTTGCCTAACTTGGAGTTTAAAAAGATTAAAGGATTGTTCAGTGCAGGACAGTTTAACGGAAGTTCAGGTTATGAAGAAGCTGCAGCTCAGGGAATTATTGCTGGAATAAATGCAGCAAGATATGTTCAAAATAAGGAATCAATTGTTTTAGACCGTTCACAGGCATACATTGGAGTGCTTATTGATGATCTTGTAACTAAGGAAAGTCATGAACCGTATAGAATGATGACATCAAGAGCCGAATATAGATTGCTTCTCAGACAAGATAACGCTGACCTTAGACTAACAAAAATAGGTTACGAGGTAGGATTAGTTCCTCAGGATCGCTATAATTATGTGTGCAAAAAAGAAGAAATGATTGAAAAAGAGATAGAACGTCTTGAAAATTATAAAGTTGGAGCAAATAAAGAGGTTCAATCAGTGTTAGAAAGCCTTGGTAGTACTACATTAAAGACTGCAACAACACTGGCTGAGTTGATTAGACGTCCTGAACTGGATTATGACAAGATTGAACCACTTGATAAGGAAAGACAGCCACTTAATTATGATGTTATCGAACAGGTTAACATAAATATTAAATATAGTGGCTATATTTCAAGACAGAAGAAGCAGGTTGAAAACTTTAAAAAGATAGAAAACAAAAAAATACCTGAAGGTTTTGATTATACAAAGGTAAATAGCTTAAGAAAAGAAGCTGTACAGAAGCTTGAATTTTATAGACCTATTAATATAGGTCAGGCTTCCAGAATATCAGGGGTTTCACCGGCAGATATATCAGTATTGCTTATTTATATGGAACAACATAAAAATAATTAAAACAATATGTAACAAAAAATAACAGATATTAAATAATAGATAATAAATAAGTAATAGATAGTAAATAAAGATAACAATAATTTGAGTATATAATTTGTGTAAATAATGGTCATTGAATATTTACTTGAATTATGTAAACTAAAATTATGTAAACCAATAATAGGAGCTTTATGGATAAAGAAAATTTATTAGTTAAAGGATTAAGTGAATTAGGACTGACTATAACTGAAGAACAGATTGAAAAGTTTGATAAATATTATGAAATGTTAATTGAAACAAATAAATTTATGAATTTAACATCAATAACAGAATACGATGAAGTTATTATCAAACATTTTTTAGATAGTTTGTTAGTTGTTAATATCTTTAATATATATCAGTCAAAAAAGATGATAGATGTTGGAACAGGGGCAGGTTTTCCAGGTATTCCAATAAAAATAATGTTTCCACACTTACAAATAACATTATTAGACTCATTAAATAAAAGATTAAAGTTTTTAAATAATGTTATTGATGAATTAGGGCTTGAAAGTATTGAAACTGTTCATGGAAGAGCCGAGGACATAGCAAGAAAAGAAGAATTTCGTGAACAATATGACCTGTGTGTATCAAGAGCAGTTGCAAATCTTTCAACGTTAAGTGAATATTGTATTCCTTTTATAGCAAAGAATGGAAAATTTATAAGCTATAAGTCTTCTATAAGCTCAGAAGAAATACAAAATGCTAAAAGTGCAATAAAAATGCTTGGTGGAACAGTTGTAGAAGAAAAAACAGTACATTTGCCTTGCTCAGATATGGATAGAACTTTTGTGGTAGTTAATAAAACAAATAATACGGGAAAAAAATATCCAAGAAAGGCAGGAACACCTTCTAAAGAACCATTATAAGTAGACAACAAATGGAGAAAAAAATGATTGAAAAGTATTTAATTGAAAGAAAAGATATTGTTTCAAAGCAAATAGAAAAAATAAATTTAAAAATAGAACATAATAGCAATGTTTTGGAAGAAAACACCAAAAAAATTAAAGAACTTGAATATATAGATGATGAAGCAGCCAATATTTTCTCTGTAAAAGTTAGAAAAGAAGAATTTTATAAACAAAAAGAAGCTTCTAGTCTAAAAGAACAGTCAAATTCAATAAAAGAACAAAATGCATTATTGAAAGATAATGTAAAAGAACTAAAAAAAGAACTTAATAAGATAAACAAAGCTTTGGAAGAATACAAAAAGCTTAAAAAGTAATTAAAAAAGGATGTTTCACGTGAAACATCCTTTTTTGATGCCTAAATATGTGAACAAGATGGATAAATAAGAGAAAAGTCTAATAATAAAAAGTATTGTTTATATACATTTATGAAAAATTATATACATTTATGAAAAAAACTTGAAATAATAGTTAAAACATACAATTAATCGAATTTGTTCTGATATTATGATGTTTCACGTGAAACATCATAATTTATTGTAAAATTATTTAGAATATTTGCAATATATAATAAAAAATGACGAGTTTTTCTAATGTATTATAAGATAAAAGTTAATCATAACATATGTTTCACGTGAAACATTCAAATATGCACTGAAAATCTATTATAAATAATAATGTATACAAAGATGAAATATAATAAACTGCAAAATGTGTAAATACATACATAATAAAAGTAATGTTTCACGTGAAACATTAGATTATATAATATAGAAATCTAGCTATTATTGTGGTAAAATATAAAAACGGGGAAATTCTATTCAAAAGTGAAAGAATAAGCAAGGAAGGATTAAAGCAAACAGTACTTTCACTTTTTTGTTTGTAGTCTAATTTATTTTAGATTTGGTTTAAAAAATGGGAAAAATAATAGCAATAGCCAACCAAAAAGGTGGCGTAGGAAAAACAACAACAGCAATTAATTTATCTTCATGTTTAGCAGATGCAGGTAAAAAAGTATTATTAGTAGATATAGATCCACAGGGAAATGCAACAAGTGGTGTTGGAATTATGAAACAGACACTTGAAAACACTGTTTATGAACTTTTTATTGGAGAATGTACATTTTCAGAGTGTTTAACAGACAGTGCAGTTGATAATTTAAATGTAATACCATCAAATGTTAACCTTTCCGGTGCTGAAATTGACCTGATTGGCGTTGAAAATAGAGAATATATTTTAAAAAATATATTAGATACAATTAAAGATTTGTATGAATACATTATTATAGACTGTCCACCATCACTAAATGTGTTAACAGTTAATGCCATGGTAGCTGCAGATTCCGTAATTGTACCAATTCAGTGTGAATATTATGCATTGGAAGGATTATCACAGTTAATTCATACAATTAACTTAATTCAGGATAGATTAAATAAAAATCTTGAAATAGATGGTATTGTATTCACAATGTATGATTCAAGAACAAACTTATCAACAGAAGTTGTTGAAAATGTTAAAGAAAATATCCATTTACATATTTATAAGACATTAATTCCAAGAAATGTTAGATTAGCAGAGGCACCAAGCTATGGAATACCAATTCATATGTATGATGGAAAGTCAGCAGGTGCAATTGCATACAAAAATTTGGCACAGGAAGTCATTGAAAAAAATAATTAAGATAAAAAAATACAAGTAAAAGTATTAAAATTTAAAAGTACAAAATTATCTTTATTAACAAAAATACTGAAAATAATGTTAATAAACAACAATTTTTTAAAAATTTACAGTTATTTATGCTAATAAAAGTAAAATTTAAAAAAATTAATGCAAAAAAACAAATATATAACAAAAAAGTACACAGATTAGTTTACATAATATTACTTATGTAAACTAATCTAAGAAATAAGATAGTAATATATAATTGTAAAAAGATTGGAGGCAGTATGGCAGCTAAGAAAAAAGTGCTTGGCAGAGGATTAGATTTACTTATTCCGGAAGGAAATAATACAAAACAGAGTAAAACTGAAAAAGAAAGCAAGCCTATAATTAAAGAAGTTGTAAAAGAGGTAGTTAAGGAAGTAAAGGTTCCGGCAGAAACTTTTCTTAAATTATCAGACATAGAACCTAATAGAGAACAGCCAAGAAAGAATTTTGACAAGGAAGCATTGGAAGAATTGGCTGATTCAATTAAGCAGTATGGTTTAATTCAACCTATTGTTGTACAAAAAAAGGATGATTATTATGAAATAATTGCAGGTGAACGCAGATGGCGTGCAGCAAAAATAGCAAAATTAAAGGAAGTTCCTGTAATTATAAAGGAATATTCTCCACAGGAAGTCATGGAAATAGCTTTAATTGAAAATATTCAGAGACGTGACCTTAATCCGATAGAAGAAGCATTGGCTTACAAGAGTCTTATTGATGAATATAATTTGAAACAGGAAGAAGTGGCTGACAGAGTTTCTAAGTCAAGAACAGCGGTTACAAACTCTATGAGACTATTAAAACTAGCTGAACAGGTTCAGACTATGCTTATAAACGAAGAACTGTCAATGGGACATGCTAGAGCTTTGCTTTCAATTGAAAAAGAAGAAGTTCAGGTTGAGACAGCAAAGGCAATAGTGGAAAGAAAGTTAAGCGTAAGGGAAACAGAAAAATTAGTGAAAGCTATTTTGAATCCAAAACAGGCAAAACTTCCAATTCCATCAACAAATGATGTTGTTTATGAAAAATTATCAGATAAATTAAAGGAAATTATGGGAACAAAGGTTAACATAAATCATAAAAAAGGCGGAAAAGGTAAAATTGAGATAGAATATTACTCTCAGGATGAGCTTGAACGACTTTTGGAATTATTTGATAGTATACAAAATCAATAATTTAATGTAAATTATTATTGAATACATAAAAATGTAACAATATTATGTTAAACTTTTGAAAGTGATTAGAATACAACACTTTAAAATAACATTGTAATAAGTATAAACAGGTGAAAAGGAGTAAGAAAATGAAAGATTACATTTATATAGGAATAATTGCAGCACTATTTTTAGTATTTTTTATGTTACATATTATACAGAGCAGTAGAATATCAAAGTTAATGAAGAGATATGAAGCATTTATGGAAGGAAAAGATGCAACAAACCTTGCAGATGCCATTGAAGAAAACTTTCAGCAGATGGAAAAGTTAGAAAGCAGTTACCAGGATGCAGAAGTCAAAATGGACAAGGCATTAAGTGGAATCACATCAACATTTCATAAACTTGGTATTGTAAAATATGATGCATTTAAAGAAATGGGTGGAAATTTAAGCTTTGCATTATGCTTGTTAGATGACAATAATAACGGATTTATTTTAAACACAATGCATGGTAGAGAAAGCAGTTACACTTATATAAAAGAAATAGAAAACGGAACAGCTTATTCAACACTTGGTGAAGAAGAAAAGCAGGCATTGCAGAAAGCAATAAGTTCAGACGAAGACTAATAAATTAAGAAAAAGCAAGGAGCTACCAATAATTCAGTAGCTCTTGCTTTTATTATTTTATTTAGTATTCCATTACTGAAATTAATCCGTTGAGAATTTTTACTTCTTCTGGAATGTTTTTTGCACATCTTGCTGCGGCAACAATTGGAATCCAGTTATGAACATACTTTGAACTTGTATTTGTTTCATTACAGAATCGTTCAAGGTAGTTTTCTGCATAATCAGGCATGTTAATAAGCATCCATAAATATGTACGGGCAACATCAGCACTGGCATTACCCTGTGATGCATGGTTCCAATCAGTTACATAAATATTGTCATCTTTTATGATGATGTTATGTGGTGTAAGATTGCCGTGACATAATTTCTTATGTTTAGGTGAACTGTTAAGCATATCAAGAAGATCAAGCTTTAAGTATCTATCCAAATGTGCAGAATTAATATAATCAGTTAATTTCTGCTTCTGAATTGGAAGATAAGGGCATTTCTTACTATGAATATTAGTCTGAATTTTTATAAGCTTATCCATATATTCATCTAATTTGTCAGGATTATTCATCATAAGAGTGTAAAGTGATTCACCATAAATGTCAGGATACATAAAAGCCCATTGACCGTTAATGGTAGTAACCTGCTCAATTGATGGAGCACCGACCTTTAATCCTTCAATCTTTGAAGTAAAAAAAGCCTCGGCGAAAACATCTTCCTTAGAATATCCTTCGTTAAATACTTTATAAACAGCATCATTGTGCTTTATGATGCGATTATTTCTTCGGGTGTTAATAACATTTTCATTAATATTAGTATTCATCTGTATCATTCCTCCCAAGTATATTACTAAAAAGGTTAAATTATTATAATTGTTAACATAAGTATACCATAAGTAGATAATGTTTGCCACAATCCTTGCAAAAATAAGGTGTTAGGGTTATAATCTATATACTGAAGATAAGATAAAAAGGGTTTAATAAAAAATATGAAAGGATGAAATTCAGATGCTTAATGCCCGAAGTATCTGAGCCTGAATATGAAAGTATGATTTTGTGCTAATAATATTCGGGATAGGTAGAAAAATAATGTTAGATATTAAATTACTAAGAAATAATTTTGAAGAAGTTGAAAAAGCACTTTCTACAAGAAATGAAGAATTTGATTTAAGCTTATTTAAAGATTTAGATGAAAAAAGAAGAAATCTTTTAGGTGAAGTTGAAGCATTAAAGGCTGAACAGAATGCAACATCTAAGCTTATTCCACAGTATAAGAAAGAAGGAAAAGATGTAGCTCCAATTATGGCTGAAATGAAAGAAATTTCAGAAAAAGTTAAGACTTTAAACGGAGAATTAAGCAAGGCAGAAGAAGATTTAAATAATTATATGCTTACACTTCCTAATATTCCTAATCCAACAGTTCCTCAGGGAATGACGGATGAAGATAATGTTGAAATCAGAAAGTTTGGAGAACCTACTAAGTTTGATTTTGAACCAAAGGCACATTGGGACCTTGGTGCAGATTTAGGAATCCTTGATCCTGAAACAGCAGCAAAGATTAGTGGCTCAAGATTTACAGTATATAGAGATTTAGGTGCAAAGCTTGAAAGAGCAATCGTTAACTTTTTCCTTGATACTCATACTACAAAGCACGGATATACAGAAGTATTCCCACCATTTATGGTTAGCCGTGAAAGTATGACAGGAACAGGTCAGTTACCTAAGTTTGAAGAAGATGCATATAAGGTTCAGGGTGATGGTAAGGAATATTTCTTAGTTCCAACAGCAGAAGTTCCTGTAACTAATATGTACAGAAACCAGATTTTAGATGGATCAAAACTTCCTATTATGCATTGTGCATACACAGCTTGTTTCCGTGCAGAAGCAGGTTCAGCAGGTAGAGATACAAGAGGTCTTATCAGACAGCATCAGTTCAACAAGGTAGAATTAGTTAAGTTCTGTAAGCCTGAAACATCTTATGATGAATTAGAAAAGCTTACAAGAGATGCTGAAGATGTTCTTCAGATGTTAGGACTTCCTTACAGAGTTGTTAAGATTTGTATTGGTGATCTTGGATTTACAGCAGCAATGAAATACGATATTGAAGTTTGGATGCCAAGTTATGGTAGATATGTTGAAATTTCAAGTTGTAGTAACTTTGAAACATTCCAGGCAAGACGTGCTAACATTAAGTACAAAGATAATGCAGGCGATAAAGCTGAATTTGTACACACATTAAATGGTAGTGGTGTTGCTGCAGGTAGAACAACAGCAGCTATTCTTGAAAACTATCAGCAGGCTGATGGAAGCATCGTAATTCCTGAAGTTTTAAGACCATATATGGGTGGACTTGAAAAGATTGAAGCAAAATAATAATTATAGAAAATAAAGATTTACGGAAGAGTAAAGCCTTACAATGTAGGGCTTACTTTTCTGTAAACATTTGCATCTGTGGCTCAGCAGGATAGAGCAACCGCCTCCTAAGCGGTAGGTCGCTGGTTCAAATCCAGTCAGGTGCGTTAGCATGCTATGCATGTAATTTAATATTGGAGAAAAATGATGGATTATATTGTAATGGATTTGGAGTGGAATCAGAATCCTTACGGAAAAAGTCATTGTCATACGGATTTAACTTTTGAAATAATAGAAATTGGAGCTGTTAGGGTAAGTGATGATAGAAAGACCATTGTGGATTCTTTTCAACAGGTCATAAAGCCCAGAGTTTTCAAGAAACTTCACTATAAGATTCAGGAAATTACCCATTTCACTGAAGAAGAGTTAAATGATGGAAAAGATTTCAGAAAAGTAATAAGAGATTTTCTGGAATGGTGCGGTGATGATTATATTTTCTGTACATGGGGGTCAATGGATTTGACTGAATTGCAGAAGAATATGAAACATTATAATCTGGAAAGAGTATTGGATTTTCCGTTATTCTATGTTGATTTACAGAAAATGTTCAGCTTAAGATATGATGACGGACATATGAAAAGAAATTTGACCAGTGCTGTTGAGTATTTAAACATTCAGGAAGAGCATGAGTTCCACAGGGCTTTAAGCGATGCTTATTATACAGCCAGAATTTTACAATCTATGGACTACGATAAATATAAAGATCGTTTATCAATTGACACATTTTATTCCCCTAGAATTAAAGAAGAAGAAATATTCGTTAGATTTGATGAATATACTAAACTTGTTACCCGTGAGTTTTTGACTAAGGACGAATTGTTTGCAGACAAAGACGTAAGACTAATGTTATGTAACAAGTGTGATAAGCCGTTAAAGAAGCACCTTGACTGGTTTTCCGATTGTGGAAAAACGTATTATTGTCTTGGAGAATGTAAGGAACATGGATATGTTAGGGGCAAAATAAAGATAAAAAAATGTGAAGAAGATAGTTTTTATGCTATCAAGATTATGAAGTCTACAGATAAGGCGGGGGCCGACAGTATCTATGAAAAACAAGAGTCAATAAGAGAGAAGAGACGAGAGAGAAGACAGAAATATTTAAATAGGGAAATCGTCATAGAAGAATGGGAAGACGAAGATGACGATTAAATTAAAAGAGCTGCAAATCATTGTTGATTAGCAGCTCTTTTTAAATTATGTTAATAAAATATATTAAAAACCAACCGTGTGTTGATAATTTTTATTTTGTATTTTCGTAGTTTTCCATTAATGCTTCTAATTCCTGTAAAAGACAATCAACCTTTCCATAGAAAGCGTCATTGTTTGCAGGACTATCAAAGTTATCTCTAATACCTGTTAAAGTATCAATAATCTTGTTAAGTTTCTTTTTACCGTTGTCATTTAAGTAAAGTAAGTAACGGCTACGTTCATTTTCCTGTGGTGTCATTTTCTTTAAGAAAACTTCAATGTTTGGCTTCTCTCCGATAAATCTATATGTAATAGATGGAGAAGCATGGTTGAAAAGTTTCTGAAGATGATAAATGTCACCTGTTTCTTTGTAATAGTTCCATGCATACGTTTTTCTCATAGTCTGAGCACCGATTGAATTTAAACCAATCTTATGTCCTGCACTTCTAAGTACTCTGTAAGCCTGTTCTCTTGATACAGGTTTGTTTGATGAACTATGTCCAAGAATAAGATATGCTTCAGGATCTTTACCCTTAGTATACTCATTAATAATCTGCTGTAATTCTTCAGGAACTGTAAATACATTTTTCATATTCCTTGTTCCAATAGTAACTTCGATTTCTTTCTTTCCGGTTACATCTTTGTTCTTGAATGCAAGAATGTCCTGGAGCTGGAGTCCTGTTCCAACACCTAATTCGAACATAATATAGTACTTGTAATCAACCTGCTTTAATGTTTCACCGAAATTTTTTAATGTTTCCTGATCTTTAATAGGTGCAACCCAATTCATAAAAGTACCTCCTGATAATACATTGAAAAAATTTAATATCTTCTATTTCTCTTAGATGCTCTTATCTGATTAAGACGTCTGTTAGTCAGAATAAGAACTAAAATAACAACTACAATAATGATGATAACAACCACCAAAGGAATAAAAAATCCCGGAAGTTTAAATGAAGACTTCTTAGAGTTTTTATTAGAAACTGTGGTTGAAGATTCCTTATTTGAAGAATCTTTGCCTGAATTGTTCTTTGCCACTGCAGTTTCGCTATTTTTATTGTTGCCTGTATTATTTGCCGCAGTTGTAGTCTGCTGTGAAGCTGTTGTTGATGCTACGGTTACAGTTGAGTCAGTCTTGCCTGAATCAGATGAATAAACTACTTTTGCAGTACCAACGGATTTGTCGCCATACTTGTAGGTAATGGTAGCAAATGAATCTTTAGTGTAGTTAAATTTTACATCAGATGTTAATTGTGAAAATTTAGCTGTTTTAGGTAAAACAATGTTTGATGTTTTATCTATATATATTGAATCTGTTGTGTTACAGAAAGGTGACTGTAAAGTAACCTTATTGTCAGAATCAAATCTTTGGTCATTGTTAGAAACATTTTGTAAACCAAAATTATTAAAACCATAATCTAATAATTCCTTAGTATCCTTGTATACATTAGTGCCGTTAGAGTGCAAAACAACAGCTATAAGAGTCATACCGTTTCGTTTTGCATATGTAACAAGTGTTGTTCCTGACTGGTCTGTAAAACCTGTTTTTCCACCGATAATACCATCATAGTAGTAACCGCTTGTAGGCCAAACCATCTTGTGACGCTGAATTGCAGTGGCGTCGGTTTTACGTTTGTTATTGTGCTTAATGGTATATGTAGTTGTATTAACAATATCATTAAATACAGAATACTTAGAAGCTGCTCTTGTAATCATTGCCATGTCATAAGCTGTTACATAATGGTTTGGATCATGTAAACCGTTAGCGTTGGCAAAATGAGTGTTAAGGGCACCGGCTTCCTTAGCTCTTTTGTTCATCATTTCAGCAAAATTCTTAGTAGATCCTGCAATGTGTTCACCAAGTGCTGTGGCAACTTCGTTGGCTGACTGTAACATTAATGCATAAAGACAATCCTTTACAGTCATTTTTTCACCTACAGAACACCCCATATTGGCATCTCCATATTGTATGCTGTGAATAGTTGCGTCAGAAAATGTTACCATTTCATCCATCTTACAATTCTCAATTGTAAGCAAAGCAGTCATAATCTTTGTAATACTTGCAGGGTACATCTTCTTATTACATTTCTTATCATATAAAACAGTACCCGTTGAAGCTTCGATTAAAACGCCTGTCTGACCATAGATTGAAGGCCCTTTAGGCCAGTTAGTCTTTGTTGCTGCGTTTACAGTTACAGGTGCTACATTTATAGTTCCAATACAGGAACTTATTAACAAAATAACTATAAGTATTTTAGATATAATTTTTTTCATTTGATCCCTTTCTGATCTTATATATAATTCCATTGCAATTTTAATATAAGTTTATTTATAATTAAATTTTATATAATCTAATTTAGTAAAATATACTACTAAAATCATTACAGATAATTTTACAAAAAAAATAGATAAAAATCAATATAATAAACTTAATAATTTAAAAATATCATATTTTGAATAAACAAAAATATAAGCAGTACCACAATAATAGTACTGCTTATAAATATAATAAGATGTGAGAAAAATTTTGTAAAGTTATAATAAATGTACTTAGCTAACTCTGGATTTTATAACCTTTAATCTTGTAAATTCTTCTCTTTCTTTTTCTTCCAAAGCATTTTCAATAGTTTTTACAAGAGCTTCATAATTTGGTATGGTTATATTCTTTAAAGCATTAGCACGTTTCTGTGTTTTCTTAATATTGTAAGCAAGGCGGTAAGCTGAATTTTCAATCATTGAAAGCTTAATTGTCAAATCTTTAACCTTTTCAAAGCTTGCCTTAGCCTGATCAAGTGATTCAGTAGTGCCAAAGAAAGAATAAACAGGGTTACGTTTTTCTTCTTTATATTTTACAAGAGGAATTTCTGTACCCATAATACTTCTTGTCTTTATTCTTATATCATTTTCAGGGGTAACGTTAAATGCAAAAGTCTCAACATTTTTTATACCCAATTCAATGTTTGCTTTTTCCAAAGCAATATATGCAGACTTAAAAGTTTCATCAATCTCTGACTGAATGGCTTTAGCCTGATCATTTAAATCCATAATTTCACGGACCAAAATATTTCGTTTTTTGTCCATAAGTTCATAACCCTGTCTTGCAAGAGCAAGGGAACTTTTGGCAGACATTAGGTTTCCTTTTGTAGGAACAGTATTTAAATTCATATAAACCTCCTACGTTTCTGATAATATTTATAAAAACTATGCCATTGAATCATAATATTTATCAAGTATTTTTGTATCAATTCGGTCAAGTTCCTCTTTTGGAAGAATGTGAAGAAGCTTCCAACCTAAATTCAAAGTTTCAAAAATATTTCTGTTAACACCAAGACCCTGACCAACAAATTCTTTCTCAAAAGCCTTACCAAATTCAAGATATTTCTTGTCTGTAGATGAAAGTTCATCTTCACCGATTACGGAAGCTAATGCTCTTGCGTCACCTACTTTTGCATAAGCAGAGAATAACTGGTTAGCTACATCCTGATGATCCTCTCTTGTAAAGCCTTCACCGATACCGTCTTTCATAAGACGTGAAAGAGAAGGTAAAACATTAATTGGAGGATATATGCCCTGACCATTTAAACTACGGTCCAAGGTAATCTGTCCTTCAGTGATATATCCTGTTAAGTCAGGAATAGGATGAGTAATATCATCATTAGGCATTGTAAGAATAGGAATCTGTGTCACGGAACCTTTTGATCCTTTTACAATACCGGCACGTTCATAAATTGTTGCAAGTTCACTGTACAAATAGCCCGGATAACCTTTTCTTGAAGGAATTTCACCTTTAGAAGAAGAAACTTCTCTCATGGCTTCTGCATATGTTGTCATATCAGTTAAGATAACAAGAATATGCATATCTTTTTCATAAGCAAGGTATTCAGCTACAGTAAGGGCAACTTTAGGTGTTATAAGACGTTCTACAACAGGATCATTAGCCATGTTAAGGAACATTACCGTATGTTCCAAAGCACCTGATTCTTCAAATGATCGTTTGAAGAAATCAGCAACGTCATTTTTAACACCCATTGCTGCAAAAACAACAGCAAATTTTTCGTCTGTGTCATCTCCAAGAGAAGACTGGTTAACCAATTGAGCAGCCAATTGGTCGTGTGGAAGTCCATTTCCGGAGAAGATAGGTAATTTCTGACCACGAATAAGTGTTGTAAGTCCGTCAATTGCAGAAATACCTGTTCTAATATAGTTTCTTGGATATTCACGACTTACCGGATTAAGAGGTTTTCCATTAACATCTCTTTTTTCTCCAACAATAGGAGCAAGTCCGTCAATAGGTTTTCCAATACCATTAAAAGTACGTCCAAGTATTTCAGGAGGCAAAGCTACCTCCATGGGATGACCTGTTAACTTAGTATGGGTATTTGTAAGGGACATACCTTCAGAACCTTCAAAAACCTGAATAATCGCTTTATCTTCATATATTTCAATAATACGACCGAGACGCTTTTCGGCGCCATCGTTAATTGAAAATTCAACAATTTCATCAAAGGCTGCATCTTTAACGCCTTCAAGGGCTATCAAAGGTCCGTTGATTTCGCTTAATCCTAAATATTCAATTGCCATAAATAGCACCTCCTTAAGCGTTTTCTTCCATAACTTTATTATAGAAGTTGTCAATTGCTAATTTATAATCGTCAAACATACTTAGCTTATTGTTAGGAACATCATATTTAATTGAAATTATTTTTTCAAAAATATTATGTTTTTTAAGAACAGACATAGGCATGCCCATTGAGATAAGTTTGCCTGCTTTTTCCTGTAAATACAAAATAGTCTGCATCATAAGAAGCTGTTTCTTTAAAGGAACGCAGGTATCCTCACTGTGGAATGCGTTCTGCTGTAAAAATCCCAGACGAATAACTCTGGCTATTTCAAGGGTTAATTTCTGGTCGTCAGGCAAAACATCGCTACCGATAAGTTTTACGATTTCCATTAATGAACTTTCCTGATTTAAAATGGCAAGAATCTGAGTTCTGCATGAAATAAAATCAGGACCTACGTTAGTGTTGTACCAGTTGGCAAGTTCATCTACGTATTCACTGTAACTTGTAAGCCAGTGAATGGCAGGAAAATGTCTTGCATAAGCTAATGATTTATCAAGTCCCCAGAAGCAACGGACGAAACGTTTAGTATTCTGAGTAACCGGTTCAGAAAAGTCACCACCCTGAGGTGAAACTGCACCGATAATTGATATGGAACCTTCTGTACCATTTAAATTCTCCATATATCCGGCTCTTTCGTAAAAAGCTGAAAGTCTGCTGGCAAGATAAGCCGGGAAGCCTTCTTCCGCAGGCATTTCTTCCAGACGACCGGATAATTCACGAAGAGCTTCAGCCCATCTTGAAGTGGAATCTGCCATAATGGCTACGTGATAGCCCATATCTCTATAATATTCTGCCAAAGTAATACCTGTGTAAATACTTGCCTCACGGGCTGCAACAGGCATATTACTTGTGTTGGCAATAAGTGTTGTTCTATCCATAAGAGGATTGCCTGATTTTGGGTCAATAAGTTCTGAAAATTCATCCAAAACCTGTGTCATTTCATTTCCACGTTCACCACAGCCAATATAAATAATAATGTCAGCGTCTGCCCATTTTGCAATCTGGTGCTGGTTCATTGTTTTTCCTGTACCAAATCCACCGGGAATTGCAGCAGTACCACCTTTTGCAAGAGGAAAGAGAGTATCCATAATTCTCTGACCTGTAACCAAAGGCTGTGTGGCTCCAAATCTTTTAGTAATTGGACGTGGTTGTCGGATTGGCCATTTCTGTGTTAATGAAAGGTTCATAGTTGAACCGTCATCCTTCTTGATTGTTACGATTGTATCGTTAATGGTATATTCGCCATCAGGAGCAGTCTTAATTACAGTACCTGACACTGTAGGCGGAACCATGGATTTATGCATTATGGCTCTTGTTTCCTGAGTTTCGGCAATAATTGTACCGCCTGAGATGTAATCACCTTCAGAAACGGTAATATGCACATTCCATTTCTTATTAATATCAAGTGAATTAACATTTACACCTCTTGAAATAAAAGCACCTGACTGCTTTTGTATCTCACTTAAAGGTCTTTCTATACCATCAAATATATTATTTAAAATTCCAGGGGCTAAAGTTACAAATATGGCACTATCTGTACCATAAACAAGTTCACCCGGTTTAAGTCCACTGGTTTCTTCATAAACCTGTATGGTAGTCATTTCAGAAGTAAGGCTAATTACTTCACCAACTAACCTTTCAGAACTAACATAAACCATTTCACCCATTTTAAAGTCTGTCTTTCCTTTAATATAGATAACAGGTCCGTTAATTCCATAAATCTTACCTGTTTTTTCCAATTTAGTGCCTCCTACAATGTTATTGCAAATAAATCCTGTTGGTCAGCAAGTCGTGTTTTAAAAGAATTGTCAATAAGAATGTTTTTTTCAGGAACAATGGTACGTGTTCCACCTAAAAATTCTTTATTGTAAATTTCAATATTTCCTCCAGTCTTGCTTTTTAATTCATCAAGCAAAGATGAATCATTAGGATCAATGTATATAGTAATATCTATATCAGAATATTCGCTCATTATATTTTTTATCTGATTTTCAAGATAAACTAAGTAATCGTTAGTTTTTCTATATTCAAGTAATTTTTCACGAACTCTATCAAAAACTTCAATTTTAATAGCTGATTGTTTTTGAGTAAGTTCTTTTTTGATTTTCATTTGTTCGGAAGAAAGTTTCTTCTTAGAGTTAGCTCTAACCTGATTCATTAGAGCTTTCTTTGATTCTTCAGCCAATTGAGATGCAGTTTCCTTGTGAAGTTCTAAGTCATCGTCCAAGGACTGCTTGTAACTACTGAGAGATTCAGCACTTTTTGAACTGGCGCTTTCAAGAGAAAGGCTTCTAAAGTGGTCCATTTTTTCTTCTATAGTCATAAGTCTCACATCCTTTCTATATTTTTATGCCAATTGCTTCATTAATGTAATTAGTAATGAAATTTGGTTGACGTCCTGAACCGTGGCGGTCAGGAATCTCTACAAGAAGAGGTTGCTTCCTGTTAAGTTTAATATCATCTACAAGTTCAGGAATTTCAAAACTTAGCTTTTCAGTTAAAAGTAAAATTCCTAAATCCTTGTCTTCAAGAATTTTTTCAACTGCCTGTTTTGTTTCGCGACGACCATGAACAACTTCACCTTCCACACCTGCAAGTCGCATGCCGGTAAGAGTATCAATATTGTCGCTTATTAAATACATTTTCATAATAAAATCCTGCTTAAAATAGATTATGCAACGTGTGTTAAAATAAGGAATGCAACTATGAATCCCCAAAGAGCAATACCTTCTGCAAGAGCTACGAAAATAAGTGCTTTACCGAAAACGCTTGAGTCTTCACTTAATGCACCAAGAGCAGCACTGGCAGAACTTGCAACGGCATAACCACTACCAATACATGAAAGACCTATTGCAAGACCTGCAGCAATAAGCCCTAAACCACTTGAAATTGTTGCAGTATCAGCAACAGCAGCATTAGCTGTACTTGTAAAGATAAATACAGTTCCTAAAAGGAAAACACCAAAGAATGCTACAACATTTCCAATAACTGTTCTCTTAAAACGACCTTTAGTCTGTTCACCTACAAAATATCCGATAACAGGTAAAATAATTGTAAGTAATAAAGCAACTGTAAATAAAATACTAATAAACATAATAAAATCCTCCTCGTTTTTAAAAAAATTAAAGTTTATTTTTTATATTTTTTTCTATAAGGTACAAATTCACGTCCTGATCCTTCATAGAAACGACCAAACATTTCGTAATATTCAAGACGAAGAACCTGAATTCCAACAACTAAACCTTCCATTGCCATTACGATAATATTTCCAATAATGACAACAACAATATTGGCTGAACCACCATTCTCAGCACCTGCAAGTGTCATAACAACCTGCATCATAGCTGCATGGCTTATGGCAAAAACACCAATACGCAGGAAAGAAAGAGCGTTGGATAAATAAGTTATTAAATAGTCAAATAATTCAAAAAATGCAGTTGCGGCAAAAATGCCTTTTGAATCTTCTATTAAAGGCTGCTTCTTTGAAACAAGGTTTTTAAGTGGTTCCTCAAGGAAAATAAGAATAAGAGGAACACCAAACATTATTACCGCCAAAATAGTTCCCGGAAGTGGTTTGCCTGTCATATATAAAATAATAACGGCAATAATACTTGCGTAAAATACAAGTCCGGTAACGGCGTTTGGTCCAAAAAGAGCCTTGCCTAAATTCTTTTGCTTAATGGCATTGGCAATATTTATAATCATTGTAGAAATAATTACAAAAGAGCCAAATAAAAATGCTGCAACCAAAACAATATTAATACTGCCAAGGAAAGGCAAGGTAATCATTGAATTAAGAGGACTTATAAATGACTCAAATTCAAATCCAAAGAAGCTTCCGAATAAAGCACCGAAAATACAGGAAAAAACTCCTGCGGCACAAATTATTCCGGCAAGATCCATTTTTTTAGTTTTGTAAACAATAAGACCACCAATAAGTAAGCATAAGCCCTGACCTAAATCTCCAAACATAATACCAAATATGAAAGCATAGGTAATTGTAAGGAATAAAGTAGGGTCAATTTCGTTATATGCAGGTAAACCGTACATTTTTACAAATAACTCAAAAGGCCTTATAAAACGGTTATTTTTAAGCTTTGTAGGCGGTATGGATTTATGGTCGTCAACATCATCGCTAACAATACAAACAACGTTAGGATCGTCATCTGTCTCCTTAAGAAGTTTCTTGGCTTCCTTAGTAGTCATCCAACCACATAAAACCTGAAATGTTACACCGGAATCCCTTGTTACGGCAGCTAACTTTCGAACATCAAAATTACTGAAAGCAATCTCAATTCTTCTGCAGGCTGAAACAAGTTTGTCACGGTTAGTTTCTACAACTGTGGAAATTTCAGCGTTTTTGGATTTTATTTTTTCGTCTAACTCAGCTTTGTTCTTTGCAATGTTTAAACATTCATCGTTAGGAAATCCCTTGTATTGTTTTGGAATAGGAATTTCATCAAAATGAATATTTCTAAAATCCTTTGCAACTTCATTAAATTTATCTATTGGTGCAAAAAATACACCGTACACATATTCTGACTCCACAAGACAAGTTAAAAATATTTCATCCATGTCAGGATCTAAGTAAGATTCAAACTTATCGAATTCCGACCTTGGAATTTTTCCAAATCTGTACTTAAAAAATTCCATGTCATAAATTCCTTTTAATGAATAATTTAACGTTTTAAAAGGAGCAAGAACTGCATAATCCTGATTTAAGGCATCCATCTGCTTTTCAAGATTAGCTACTTCAGTACGAATATCGTCGATTTGCTCGTCAATTTTGTCGATAAATTTCTGAGCCTTGTTTACGTTAATCTTGGAAATGGTAGCCTTCTCAGGATTCTTTACAAGTAACATTAATTCACGGCTTTTGGTTAACATAGCCTTAAAAGGATTCTCTTCCGTAAAAGTAGTAAACTGTTCCGCAGAACTTAGTTCTGAAAGAGCATTTTCAAGGTGAATGTCGTGTTTACTAAGATAATGATCAACAAGATAATCAATCTCAGTTTTAGGCCCTGCTAATGTTACGAAACTCATTTTTTCAATCATTACAGAACACCTCTCTTTTGATTAATATATTGGGAGATGGCTTCCGGTTTGTATCCGTATCGAATACATTCAAGTGCTGTTACAACGCGGGCAACTTCCATATTTTTCAAATGGAAGTAGGCATTAATAGCAGCCAGTGAATATGGAGCATCTTTAAAATCCTTCATATTAATAGTATCTAAAATATCACTAAATTGAGCCTCCATATTCTTGGTAGAATCGAAACCATAAGTCTTGCCATAATAGCTGTTGCTTATTATTTCATATAGGACTGTGTTGTTTTCGGCTTCAACCATGCGCTTAATTTCGTTTTTGTCCAGATAATAGTTAACAGGAATCAGAAATGAATAAATCTGTGCATCAGATAAAACATAATAATTTCTGCATCGATAAATCCATAACATATTAAGCAAATCAATGTGAGGTCCAAAAGACTTCTTAAAATACGGTCGTTCTCCTTTTGGAACAAAATAATCCGGATGATTCCAAATATATGAAAAGAAGAACAAATCCAGGTTCATTTCAAAATCAAATAAAACGGGATTGTCTAATTTAAGAACTTCTCTTAAAGGTTTCTCGTATAAAGTACCTGAAAGATTGTCAACGAACTCTTCAATGGTATTAGACAATACCAGCTTATCAATATTAATCTTTGTGTGTCGCTTAAAGTGCTTGTCAGTTAAAACAGGATTAGCATTAGAACGGCTATCCATAATATTTCTCATACATGCTTTCAAAATAGAAATCTCATATTTCATAAAGTAGTATTCCAAATATTTCTTCTGACTATTTCCTGCAAAATGATATATCTTAGAAAAATCACTGTAAGTTGAGAATGTCATTCTGCTTTCAACTTCACCACGGTGTGCAAGTGCCGGGTCCATACTGGCAAGTACTTCTCCGTATGCAGGGGTGGTCTGTAGAAAACTAATTAATTCTGCAACAGTTGTAAAGTGAGTGATTTCTTCATATTGCTCAGGAGAAAGTAATTTATTCTTCATGGCTCTAATCTTTGTAGTCATGCCACTGTAAGCAACCAGATTGCCTTTCAGCATAAAATCACTCCTTTATTATTTCATTAAATATATCATCAACCCATTTAGCAGAGTTTTCATTATAAATACGATTAAGCTGTTCAATGTCATTGTCACAGTCTATACGGCATTGTTTTAAAGCATTCTCGTTTTCGGCATCTAATGCTAGTTGGAATTGACTTACTTCGTAATCGTTCTTTTTCTGAAGATCTTCATCAAAAGCTCTCTTCTGTTGCTTAATCATCTCAGCATATTGAGCTTTCTCATCCTGAGTCTTTTGTAAAATTTTAGCAGAAGCAGAATCAATTTCGGCTAGTTGCTTAATAATGCTGTTAATGTCCTGACTCATACAAACCTCCTTGTTATTATTATATTATTACAGTGTCAAAGGGTATTATTCCATCTGTGCCTGAACAATGGGGATAACGACCTTGGAACACACATATTTTAAAAAGCAAAAAATCCCCGATAAAAAATATCGAGGAACAAAAGAAAAACGAATCTTTGAGGAACTTATAAGAACCTCAAAATACTTATGAATTCACTTTAGCACTTTTGAGAAAAATTGCAACAAAAACTTGAAAAAAACTCCATTAAAAAGTAAAATTTTAAATGATTAAAAAAAAGCCAGAACAAATAAAAAATTACCATTAAAAAAGGAGACGCAAATAATGAGATTACGAAATGTGCCGGGCTCAAGAGAAGCCATTGCAGACAGCCCGTTAGCAATAAACGAACCAAAGAAATTAAAGGGAAAATGGAACGAAGAATTTGGAAACAACAACCCTATTAGAATTGAAATCGGAATGGGAAAAGGCAAGTTTATAACACAGCTTGCAATGGAAAATCCTGATATCAACTATGTAGGAATAGAAAAATATTCAAGTGTATTAATCAGAGCTATTGAAAAGTGTGAAGACATAGAAATAAAAAACTTACGTTTCATTAGAATGGAAGCAGAATACATTCAGGATGTTTTTGAAAAAGACGAAGTAGACAGAATATACTTAAACTTCTCCGATCCATGGCCTAAGGACAGACATGCCAAGAGAAGACTTACATCAAAGCAGTTCTTTGAAAGATATGATGGCATACTAAAGAAAGATGGAATTGTAGAATTTAAAACAGACAACGACCTTCTATTCCAGTTCTCATTAGAACAGGTACCGGAAGCAGGCTGGAACTTAGATAAATTCACATGGGACCTTCATAATGATGAAGAAATGGTAAAAGGAAATGTAATGACAGAATATGAAAGTAAATTTTCAGCAATGGGAAATCCAATTCATAAGCTGATAGCATCAAGATAAAATGAAAGATACCCTGCCAAAACAGGGTATCTTTATAAGATATAATTATTTACTTTCTTCTTTTTCTTTCATTTCTTCCTTTGCCTCACGAACTTTTTCATTCTTTACAATAGGCATGTCAATATTCTTAGCTTCCAGTCGTTCGTTAACCCAATCTTCAAGCAAACCTGCAATAACGGCTACGCATGGAACACCAAGAAGCATTCCCGGTATGCCGGCAATCCAGCCACCAAGTGTAATGGCAAAGATAATCCACAAAGGTCGGAGCCCTGTAGAGTTGCCTAGAATCTTAGGTCCGATAAGGTTACCGTCAAGCTGTTGAATGATAATAATCAAAATAGCAAAAATAAGAGCGCTGTTCAAAGAATAAATGCACAAAAGCAAAATACTTGGAATACCGCCAAGGAACGGACCGAAGTAAGGAATCATATTAGTAATTCCCACAACAATTCCAACCAGCAAAGCACAGTTAGAAAATCCAGGAACGCCAAAGAGACTAATAATCATCATACTTACAAAAGTCAGCGCACCAATAATCAAAGAGTCAATCATCTTTCCGTCAAAGAAATTACTGAAAATATGAATTGAACGCTTGATAACAGCGCAAATTTTGTTAGCACGCTCTTCGTCAAAAATAGCATAAATAGTACGTTTAATTCCACGAGACTGCATTTTCTTATCAATCAAAAGATAAATAGAAACGATAATGGCAACGATGAAATTAAAAACAAACTTAATAATACTAACACCGGTTACAACAATAGTAGTAGTTAATTTTGAAATAAACTCACCTAAAAATTCCTGAATGGTAGAATCGGCATTACTAATAGATTTAATCAGATAATCCAACTGAAGTTCAGGATGTTTAGCTGCAATAGTATTAATATAACTAATAAGGGCATCTCCCCATTCAGGAAGCTTGTCCAGCAACTGAGTCAGGCTATCGATAATTTCGGGAACAATATAAATAATACCCACAACCAAAAAAACAATAACCAAAACATAAGAAAAGGTAATGGCAAGCAAATGAGCCAAAACATTGTTCTTCACATAAAGCCACTTTTCGAAAACGGTATGATGCAGCCAACTAACCAAAGGGTTAATAAGAAAGGCAATCAAAATACCAATCAAAAAAGGTGACATAGTAGCAAGCAGATTATTAATAACTGAGAGAGTAGAGTCCCAGAAAAAAACTGCTCTGGCAATAATACAAATAACAAGTACAGTCAAAATAGTATAAATAGAAATAGTAAAATACCTGCTATCTGCTTTAAACTGATTCTTCTTCTGCATAAATAAGAACCCCCTAAAATAAAAGTCATAAAGATAGTATAATTATAAAACAAAGTATAAACAAGGGTAAATATGCAAATAATAAAAATAAAAAAATCAAAACTGAAAAAAGCGTATTATAATAAGAAAAGAGTCATAATAAAAGCAAAAAAGATAAAATAAAAAACGTCGGGAACCCTCATAAAATGGGGGAAAAATACCATACAAAAATAAATATTACAAAAAATTAAAAAAAAATTAAAAAAGTGGTTGCATTTTTCTACAAGTAGTACTATAATAACCCTTGTCGCTGACGAAGAGACAAAAACAAAACAAGCGCCTCTAGCTCATTTGGTAGAGCACCTGACTCTTAATCAGGGTGTGCAGGGTTCGAGCCCCTGGAGGCGCACTTGCGGGTACCGTTTCGGACATTAAATTGCCTGGGGTGGTACTTTTCTTTGTGCGTAAGCAATGAGCAGTGCAAAATGGAAAGAAAAAGGACGATATGGTCTGAATGCTTGCATTCAAGACAGAGCGTCTTTTTTCTTTTTATTTAATGCGGCGAATGCCGCATCAGCGAGATGAAACGAAGTGCAATCGAGCTGTGCACTGCCTTATTTAAAGGCACATTCCACAAAATCCCTTATAAAACCAGAAACTTCTCTGAAACATAAAAGTAACTTGTTTTCCCCTGAAAAATACAATCTTAAAATAACTACCAATCTACATATTTCAGTTTTAAAATCATTATTAAAAAATTAATGTGACAACAACATCAACATTAAAAAACATCAATAAAAATCAGATTAAATTAGAAGGAAAAAGGTTCGAAAAAATCAATGTTATGTAAACCTTTCCCACAAATCTTCCCACAAGTTGTGGGAAGGATGTTATTTTCGATTATATTTTCTTATATCTATTCATAAATTATTTTGTAAAAAATCTTATCTCATCTTATCCTATCCTATCTTATCAGAAATAGCATTCTCAAATATATTGACAGCTTTCTTTCTGGATTTTTCAGTAACATGAGAATAAGTATTCAGAGTAATCTTTATATCTGAATGTCCAAGTAGTGACTGTACATCTTTAATGTTAGCACCATTTAATACTAATGTAGAAGCGTAAGTATGTCTTAAACAGTGAAAATGAAAGTGACTGATTTCAGGCAAATTCTTCTGAACTACTTTGTTACACCATTTGAGAGTTTGAGTTGTAAGTAATTCTCCATCAGGCTTTGTACATACAAAAGTTAAAGGAGATAGTGAAACGTTGGAATCAATATCATCCACATGAATTCCATGACAAAAACGTGTGGAATTCTTAATATAAGATTCGTTATAGTCCGTATAAATCTGACAATGTGATTTACCTCTTATTTCGGTTGTATGATAAAACTGATTCTGATACAAATCGCCATAGATTTTTTTGTTTCGTTGTTGCTCGTGTTTTGCAATTAATAAAATATGGGCAAGACTATCTCCAAAATCTATAGCTCGTGGCTTGCCATTTTTAGGAACTTTCAGCTCCCAAGTTTTCAAATCCTTGTCATAATACATCGAACGTCTAACATATAAAACCTGATTTTCAAAATCAATATCATCCCAAGTTAGTCCACATACTTCTCCGGCTCTCATACCTGTATGGTAAGCAATTTGAATTGGTAATGCCAAATAACAATAATCTTCTACGGAAGATAAGTAGTTAATTATTTTTAAAAATTCCTGATGCGTTATGGTTTGTATTTTAGCTTCATTAGAGTTACCAAAAAGAGAATTATCTTTTGCAACTTTTCTCTTTTTAACATATTGCATTAAATTTTCTCTAAGCAGTTTTTTGGGATAGACCGCATACTTAAACATATTGTTAAGAACAAGAAAAAATTTCCTCATAGTTGCTTTTGCATAAGGTTTGGCAATCTGATTGCCTTCATTGTCATAAACGCCAAAATATAATCCGTCAACATATTCCTGAATGTCTTCTATAGTTAAATCCTTTAATTTGATTTGAGAAAAAGGATTATTGTGAATATTATTTATTACATTTTTATATCCGTATTTGCCATTAGTGGTAAGATTACTATTTTCAATTTCGGCATTGTACCACATATCGGCAAGCTGTCCTACGGTTAAGGAACCAGCATAAAATATAGAACCATCCTGACGATATTCTTCAAGAGCCTGCTTTAGCATAAAAGTAGTTTCGGCTTTAGTTTGACCGCCCTTGAATTCATGCATTTTCCAATTTCCATCCTGATCTTTTATTCTAAATCGGTAATACCATTGAGAACCTTTTTTTCTTACACTTCCTGTTTGTAGTGATTCAAAATTATTCATATTATTTCCTTTCCAAGTTAAGTACTTGGGAAAGGATAATAGGTTAATATATCATTTTTCTTCAAGTAATTAACTTTTTATTTTTTTGTAACCATGTGAAATACCTCCTACATAAAATTATTTAAATATTATTGCTTCAAAAGAGCGTTAAGTCTGTTGTTTGCAACAGTTGGATTTTTTGCATAAGTTCTAAGAATATCGCTTAACTCGGTAAAAGTATTTATTGTACTGTTAAGCTCTCTTAAAAACATAACTTCATTAAACTCATTTGAAGAACTAAACCCAATAGTTTTAGCAATATCACTATTATCATTATTAGAATAATTAGAAAGAGCAAATTCAAAAGATTTGTTAAATTCTGCAAATTCATTTAATAATAATAAAAACATGTTTTTAGAAAACATTGATGCGTCTTCAGTTAAATTATTAGAGAAAGATTTTAAAACTGAATTGAATGAATCAATTAGTTTCAGTTCCATATAATCTTTTACATCAGAGTTCAAATCTGATGTTTCTCCACGTAACCATTCCGGTGTAGTGTGAAGTATTTCAGCAAGACTGTCCACAACAATTTTTTTAGAATTATCAATAAGTCCTGCTTCATATCTTTGAGCTGTGGATATATTAACGCCCATTTTGTCAGCTATATATCCTAAACTCAGATTTAATTCTTTACGTCTTTGCTTGATACGTTTTCCAATATCAGCACATAATTGTTTATCTCTCATAGGAATAAACTCCTCTCTTTAAGATAACAAAATAATATCATACATATTTGCATAATGCAATATTGAATATTGAAATTAATTTGCTAAAGATATTGACAAATTTTAAAAAGCAAATTATATTATAAAACAATAATTGCAATATGCAAGTGAGAAAGGAGATGATAAACATGCAAAATGCCAAATTAGCTTATACAGTAGAAGAAGCTTCAAAATCTACAGGTATAGGAAAGAATACTTTAAGAAATCTAATTGAGTGGAAAAAAATACCTGTAATAAAGGTAGGCAGAAAGTTTCTTATTAAAAAAGATGTGCTGGAAAATTTTTTGTCAAAAAATGAAGGCAGAGATTTAAGAATAAGAAATGATGTTGAAGCAATTAAATAATAGGAGGAATTTAAAATGGCAAAAAGAACATATGAAGAAAGAAAAGATGAACTTTCAAAGAAACAAATTGCATATTTGGAAAAGGCAAACAATTTAAAGGAACAGATTAAAGAGTTGGAAAAGAAGCAGGCTGAGGAAAATAGAAGAAAGCGAAATCACAGGTTAATTGAGGTAGGTGCAGCAGTTGAATCAGTTTTGGGAAAACCTATTGAAAAAGATGACATACCTAAATTGATAGGATTTTTAAACAAGCAGGAACAAAATGGTAAATATTTTTCAACAGCAATGGGAGTTAAGGAAACAAATGTTAATTCAAATAAGTAGTTTGTGAAAGGGAGTAGATATTTTTCTATTCCCTTCTTCTTTTAAGAAGGGCGCACTTATACGTGGGCGGAGCCCAACGTTTATAAACATTCGCGTTGCTCATTGTGCGCTCTTACTCAGAGGGAGCCAAACTATGCGTTTGGATAGCACCAAGTTTCACTTGGATGGAGGTGTAAATATGGCAATATATCATTTTACAACAAGAATAATTAAATCAAGTATTGGAAAATGTGCTGTTGCGTCAGCTGCATATATTTCAGGACAAAAATTAAAGGATACAAGACTTGGTTTATCTTTTAACTATACAAGAAAAGAAGAAGTTGTATTTGCAGAAGTACTCTTACCTAAAAATGCACCTGAAGATTTGGCTGATAGAGAAACTTTATGGAATGCAGTTGAAAAAAGGGAAAATAAACGAAATAGTCAGTATGCAAGAGAGTTTGAAATAGCAGTTCCCAATGAGTGGAATCGGGAGCAGACAATTTCAAGAATGCGGGAATTTATAAAGGAGAATTTTGTAAATAAAGGAATGGCAGCAGACTGGGCATATCATGAAAAAGAAGGAAATCATCATGTGCATTGTATGTGTACAATGAGAGCATTTAATAAAGATGGAAGTTGGTCAAATATGCGAAAGACAGAGTTCGCACGTGATGATAATGGAAACAAAATACCATTGCTTGATGAAAATGGAAAACAAAAGGTAAGAATCAGAAAAGGAAAGGGCGAAGAAAAACTTTGGAAAAGAATTGATGTGATTCAAAATCAATGGAATTCAAAAGAACAGCTTAAGGAATGGAGAAAAAACTGGGCTGATTATTGCAATAAATTTCTTATAGAGGAACAAAAAATAGATCATAGAAGTTTTGAAGAGCAGGGATTAGATATTGAACCTACAATTCATGAAGGCTATGCAGCAAGACAAATGGAACAAAAGGGAAAAGTATCAGACAGATGTGAGTATAATAGAAAAGTTAAGGAATCAAATAAATTGGTAATGCAGATTAAGAAGAGCATTGCTGAAATAACAAAAATATTAAAGGAAAGGGTTGAACAGATATATGAAAGAGTTGGAAGAGTTAAAGGAAGTATTGGCAGTGATAGAAAAGGTAGGGGATACATTGAGCCTAATGGAAGAACTGAATCAGGAAAACAGTCTGTTGAGTCAACAGGTAGATTCATTAATGATACAGAGCAGAAAATTAATAGAACAGAACAAAACATTAAAACAACAGAATCAGCAATTGCTGAAATCAAAAGAAGAATGAGGAAGGAGAGTAGTAAGATAGATGACAGAATCAGAAAAATTAAAAATGAACGAGCTGGCAGACTTAGCAGAAGAACTGACAGCGGAGTTACAGCAGATGGAAACAACAATATTAACGCAGAAAGCAAAGATACAGAAACAATCATCAGACAACTTAAAACTGCAACAGACATTGCAGAAAGCATCATTGCAGATTCAGAATCAAGCAGAGAAAATAAAATCGTTGAACGAGAAAATAGAGAGCTTGAGCGAGAGCGACTTGCAGTTGAGGAAAGCAGAAGAAATGATGAAAGAAGCAATGAAAATAAAAGAACAGACAGACAGGCAAAGAGAAGATAACAACGCAATAATAAACGAAATCAAGGTGCAAAAGAAATTACTTGAAAATAAAGAAATAAAATTGTCAGAAAAAGAGAAAAAACTTGAATTAAGAAAGCAGGACTTACAAAAAGAAGTAAGTCAACAAGTCCTGATGGGAAAATTGAAAACAGAAAACCAAATGGAGAAAAAGTATAAGGGATTGATTTTTATATTACTTACATATGGAATTGTATTTTCGTTATGCGTTGCATATAGAAATAGTGTTTTGAAAAAAGACATTTTTCAAATTGGTAATTGGATTAAAAATATATTTATTAGAGTAATTAGATTAATTAAAAAAGCATATAACATTGTTGGATTGGAAATAAATTGTAATATAGGTAACAAAAACATGGCAGACGGTGTGAAAATATTGGCATATGTTGGAATAACAATAATGCTTTTGTTGATCGTTATGTTAATAATGGTTTTAGTTATAAAAATCGTAAAGCTGATTAGAAATAAAGTATTAGATAGAAACGCAGCTATAGTTGTATTAACAGAATTACTGGCAATAATTATTTTTGGAGATGTAATAAATAATTTATGGAAAATCAATTTAGTTATCGGTGCAATGGTTGTGTTGGTGATTTATGCCATTATAAAAGTGATGGTGAATGTTGAAGATATAGTTAGAAGAAATTATGTGCTGATATTAATAAGTGGGGGGATTGGAGTTGCGTTAGTTGTTTTTATGTTAGCAAAAGAATACATTAAATAAATTATTTGCATAATTAAAGTTGAATATGGTATAATTTGACAAAATCTACAAGAAAGATTACCATATGGTTGTGAAATTAGAGATTTAAATACAAAGTTGATTGTGATAGGAGGAAATATGAAAAAAACTAAAAGAATAATATTGGTGTTGATGACAATCTTACTTATGGTTATTGGGACAACTATAGTTAGTGCAAGTACTACATATGTGTATAATAAGGGGGATTGGAAAGTAAGACTCGATTCTCCTAATACAGATGGGAAAACCTATTGGCACTTGCATTTTTATCAGAAAGGTAAACATGTATATTGTTTAAAATTAAATAATTTCAAATATTGTGATGGAAAAAATGGTAAAGACAAAGTACCTAGAAAAGTAATGGAAAAGGTAATGGAACACAAAAAGGTTCAAAGTGCCGTAAAAACATACAATCCGAAAGTTGAAAGAAGTAGTGTATTTAAGTGGATACTCAAAGTGGGAGCAGTTACGGTTTCGGCAATCTTGGTTGTATTATCATTATTTAATATATTTACAGGGGTTGCTGATGATGCAGTCGCTTGGGCGTGCTTTTTAAAAGCATTAGCGTGGTAAAATATAAGGAGAATAAGGGGGATTGAAAAATATCCCCTTTAATAGATAAGGAATATAGATGGAAATTAGTATAGACATAGAAGGTGTAGAAAGTACAATAAAACTTGTTACGGAGGAAAATGATAAAATTGCTGTTTTGGGACAAAATGGATCGGGAAAGACTACTTTCCTGAAAGCTTTATCTGGACTTTATGTTCCTAAGTCTGGAATAATAAAATATAATAAAGAAATTAAGATTGAGTTCCCAATGAGTTATTTAAGTTATAAAAAATGGGAAAGATTTATTAAAAAAAGTGTGTTGTATCTAGATAATTCTTCCTTTTTTTATAAAGAGTTATCAATTAAAGATAACATAGAGTACTTTTCAGAAATTGGAGATTTTAACAGAATTAAAATATATGATGATTTAATCAGATACAAAATAGGAGAATCATTAAACAAGCCTATTAAATATTTATCAGAAGGAACCAGGCAAAAACTAGTGATTATTTTTGCAATAAATACAACAAAAAGTTTAATTTTATTAGATGAGCCAGATAAAAATTTAGATGAAGAAACTTTAAGAAGATTCTATGATGATATAAACAAAATAAAGGAAAGAAGTGTTATTATGTCTACTCATACTAAGAAAAGCATTGTAGAAGAAATAGGTTATAAAGTATTAACAATTGACAAGAAGGAGAGTATGAAATGATAAAAAGTTTGTTTGTCGAATTAAGAAGATATTGCATGCAGTTTAAAAGACATTTTATTCAGTATACATTGATGTTTATGGCTCTTCTTTTGTTATGCAGTTTAGGAGTTTATTTTAAAATTGAGGGATATAATATAAATAACTATGAGCGTTTAACTTACTTTACTTTGATATATTATTTAATTATTCTAAGGATTGTTTCAAATGGAATTGCAACACCATATGGAGAAATCTTTAAAGAAGAGTATGAGAATAAAGTATTGTATAATATAACTATCAGCATCAAGAGTCAAAAACAAATTTTATGTAGTAGATTTTTAATAAGTTCAGTAGCTAATATGTTAATGACAATAGTTTTAGCAATATCATTTATTATAATGACGGGTGTGCAATATTCTATAATAAATTATATGTATTTAATGCTTATCTATTTAGTTGCACTTTGGTTTGTGTATGGTATAGGAATAATATATGCGTGTATATGTAAAATAATTAAATTAGAAAAAATAGTAGCAATGTTTTTTCAAGTTGTACTTATTGTAATCTTTGTAATAGCATCAGGTGGTAGTTTTTATAATATCTTTGGATATTATAAAGACGAAATATATTATATTTTATATAGCGAAATAATAACGGCAACAACGTATAATTGTGATTGGCATAAGGTGTTAGTGTTACTAGTATCAGGTATTATGAGTATATTTTTTGCTGGAATTATATATGAGTATACTAGTTATAAAAATATTTCAAAGGTAAGGAAAAAGTATGAATAATAGAATAAAGGCAATTATATTAGTGGCAATGACAATAATTGTTTTAGTTTTTATATTTTTAGCGAATAAAGACAGTAGTGATATAAAGATACTTACGAAAAAAAAAGAATTTAATGAGATATATTATTCAAATCAACCTAAATTATTATTTGTTGATTTAAGGGATGAAGAAGATTATGCTAAGAGTCATTTAGATAATTTTGTAAATATACCATATTCAGAAGGGAAAGAAGATATATTTTTTAAATTTTTAGATGACAATAAATACGATGAAAAGACAATTGTTTTAATGTGTTATAGTGGTAATAGAGCGAGTGAAATGTTTAACATAATGTATGAAAAGGGATATAGGAAGGTATATCTGGTTAATATGAAATGCGATAAACTTTTTAGTGCAAATAGTAATAATGTTTCAACAGGGGCATGTAATTGCTTGGAATAAAAATGTAATTGATATAGGAGGTTATATGTGGAGTGATTTTATATATTTAAAAATATACACAAAAAAAAACAAAATAGTTTCATCTGGTATAGATTTTCATGAATTTACAGAGGCATTAGGATATTGTGATAATTATTTAATATTAGCAGGAGAGCCAATAAATTCGGAATTTAATACAGATTTGTTTTTGGAGTATGTTTCAGGAGATAATAGAAAAGAATTTGTAAGTGAAGATGTTGAAAATTGGGGAGATTTTTGTTGGGTAAATTTTGTAGATCAGAATGTTCTTAAGTGCGTAAAAAAAGAAGAATTAGCTGAATTGCTATATATGTGTCATATGAAAAATCCTTTGAATTCCTATAAAATAAAAACAATAAACAATACGATTGCATATTTGTGTCATGATGATGGTATTTGGAATACCATATATATGGATGATGTGGAACAGTATAAAAAAATTGTGGGTTATATTATTGAGAAATTCTCGTATTGTAAGATTATTATAAATCAAAATGATCAGGACGAAAATATGGAATTTATAAAGGATAGAATTAATAATATCTATGAATTAATGAAAAAAGGACTAATTTTAGATTTTAGAAATGTAGTAGAAGGCTATATAAACCTTTATGTGACAGAAAGTGATATTGATAATTTAGATAAATTAGAAGACATGGTAGAGCTTTTTAGAAAAAAATATACTAGTGGTAAAAAGAGCAAGTCATAGTGAAGTTAAAATTTTAATGAGTAGCAAAGTTAAATTTGTTCAGCGTAACACAGCAACTTATAATAATAGATGTTGTTTATATAAAAACCTAAAATCCTTCCCACAAACACTTGAACTTTTTACATTTTATTATAAAATACCATAAAGTTTTATATTGCCTGCAATGCCCGATAAACAAAGGAATTGCGGGCATTTTTATAATACAAAATAATGTTTAATAAACTGATATAAAATGCACTAGGGCTTTCAGGGTGTGCAGGGTTCGAGCCCCTGGAGGCGCACTTGCGGGTACCGTTTCGGACATTAAATTGCCTGGGGTGGTACTTTTCTTTGTGCGTAAGCAATGAGTCACATATAAATAAAAAAAGAATATGCTGTAAGGAAAGCTTGCTTTCACTACAGCATATTCTTTTTTTATTTGATGCGGCGAATGCCGCATCAGCGAAATGAAGCGAAGCGTAATTGAGCTGTATGTGACTCATTAAAGTAGTGAGAGTGAGTTAAATGCCGCATCAGCGAAATGAAGCGGAGTGGAATCGAACTGTGCACTGCTCATAGTGAAACAAAAATTAACAATACAGTTTTATAAAAACGTTTTCTATGCTACAATCACTCACAGGAAGACTATGTTCTGAATTTAGAGTAAATGAAAAACAAGAAATGTATTGAAAATCTAATATTATTAATTCTAATTTAAATCCATTTAAGAGTAAAAGAATATTAATTCACGGAGGATAAATTATATGAGAAGTAAAATTTTTTTAATTGCAATAGTCATTTTCCTGGTATGCCTTTTGTTGGAACAGTTGAAAAGAACAAAAAAGGAAGGTTTAGATAAACTGTCAATTGGAGGATTATCAGTAGCAATTATAGGAGTAGTGATTGTTTTAATTTCTTCTATTTTTGTATAGAAAAAGAAAGTAGTTGAAATATAAATAAAATACATTAAAGAGGAATAAAGAATGATTAAAATTTTAATAGCAGTTATCCTAGTAATTATAATGTTTTTGGTTAATAAAATGTGTATGAAAAAGAATAAGTACTTTTTTCCAATAATACCTTTTATCATATCATGTGTCATTATCGGTATAAGTATTTTTCAGATTGTTCAAAAAGAAAATGAATATGCAGCAGATGAAATACAGCCTGTTGCAATAGAAGAAAGTGGATTTGAAAGCGATTCTTCTATAAGAGCTGAGAATGATTTTAGCAATGATAAAAAAGTATCTACACATAAAAGCTTGTTTGCAATAGATTTGTTAGGAGATTTTATAGTGATAAATATACCAACTATTTTATGTACATTGGATATTGCAAAGAAAAAGAGAAATTAATTGGGGTCGAAACGTTCTCGCAAATATAGATGTAAAGTAATAAGTTAATAGATATTGAGTAAACAACATTAGTTATCAATAAGTATTAACTTATTATTTTTATATTGATATACTTGCTCAATGGAAATTGGATGAAGAGTTAAGCAAGTTGGAATTGAAGGCTGCATATGAATCCTTACATTTTTAAAAGAAAAGATGAGCCTATTGCAATAATAAATTTGACTGAGGATGGTTCAATAGTAAATTACAAACTTAATTCAAAATATGAAAGATATATTTGTGGAATAAAACAAAAAAGGATTGTCGCATTGGTGATAAGTTTACAAAAGCGACAATCCTTTTATTATTTTCGTTTACTAATTAACTTTATAATAAAGTGTTATGGAATTTTTCTGGCACACGGCATCAAGTGTGTATGCCTTTGATTTCCACCATGATTCTTTTGAACCGTCAGACCAGCTTCTTGAGAATGAAGCCTGTCCGTATGTGTTTGTAAGCGTGTTGATCATGTTGTTGTACTGGTCCATCCCCACTTCGCCATACTGAACTCTTATTTCTGTTAATTCTTTATTCTTAAATACGTATACAAGCATACACGTGTTAGAATCAGTGTTAACAGGAATTCCAAGGACTGCTGGGGATTTTTCACCGTTAAACTTGTAAGTCAGGTAAGTGTATGTATCACCCTTGTCACTTGAATCTGCTGAAGCTTCACTTGGATTGTCCAGTGTTATGCTACGTTTTGATTCAAACTTTTTAACCTGATTAATGTTTTTGTCAAAGATTGAATCTTTGGCAGTAGCTTTCTTAGAAGAATCTCCAAAGAAGTTTACATAATTATCAATTGTTTCGTCTTCGCCAATTTTTCCGTCTAATGAGCCATTTGTTTCAACTACGCTTAAAACGGTTGTGCCCGCATTGTTATTTGCAACAGCACCGGCGTTGTTAGTGTCATTTTTTGAACTATTGTTTTTGCTGAAAATGAAAACAGCAATGGCTATAACTACCACCACGGTAAAAATAAGAATGTATAAAGCATTGTTATCTTTAGCAGTGCCGGGAGTCTTGTTTTTTTCCTCGCTCATAAAAAACCTCCATATTTGTGTTGAAACAATTTTATCACAAATAACAGCTAATATAAAGACAATAAAGTTACAAAAAGTAAAAAATGTGGTATCATCGTATTGAATTATACAAAAGAAAAAAAGGAAGGGATGTAAAAATGAAGAAACTTTTAGCTATTGGAGAAGCATTAATAGATTTTATTCCCCGGAATACAGGAGTTCCAATTAAACAGGTGGAATCTTTTAAGCCGGCTGTAGGTGGAGCACCTGCCAATGTTTGTGGAGCATTTACTAAACTTGGAGGAGAGTCTAAGTTAATAACTCAGTTAGGTAATGATCCTTTTGGTGACAAAATTGTTGATGAATTTGAATATTATGGCATTGGATGTGAATATGTTTCAAGAATTAATGATGCCAATACTTCATTAGCTTTTGTTGCGTTAAAAGATGATGGTAACAGAGAGTTTTCTTTCTATAGAAAACCGGGTGCAGATATGCTTCTTAAGCCTGAAACAATAAAAGAAGATTGGTTTAAGGATGCTTTCGCATTACATTTTTGTTCAGTGTCAATTGGAGATTTTCCAATGAAGGATGCTCATGAGAAAGCGATTGAATATGCTGCAAACAGTGGAGCAATTATTAGTTTTGATCCTAATGTAAGATTGGCACTTTGGGATGACATTGATTTACTTAGAAAGAGAATTAATGAATTTATTCCGAAGGCAGATATTGTTAAGATTTCTGATGAGGAACTTGAATTTATTACAGGAAAAGATAGCATTGAAGATGCTTTGCCACAGTTATTTACAGGCAGAGTTAAATTAGTTATTTATACTAAAGGTTCTGAAGGGGCAGAGGCATATACTAAGAGTGTAAGTGCAAGTGCACCGGCAGAAAAGGTTAATGCAATAGACACAACAGGTGCCGGAGATGCCTTTATTGGTTCATTATTATATCAGTTGGCAGAAGACGGTGTTACAACAGACAGCATTGCTGATTTGACAGAAGATAAATTAGAAGAATACTTAAAGAAATCTAATGGTTATTGCGCAAAAAGTGTACTGGAAAACGGAGCAATTGCATCTTATCCAACATCACTTTAATGTGTGCAATTTACACAAAAAACATTTAGTTTCGGATAATAAAAAATGAATATTGAATAACTGAATATTATTTGTTATAATATAGGCGTAGTACCTAATACTTAAATCTTTTAATTTTAATTAAAAGATGAGTCTCTCCTAAGACTCACAAGTATACTAACATATTTTTCAGTCCGGAACGGTTAATGGCAAGGGGGCCTTAACCGTTCTTTACGTTATATGGAGGAATTATGAAGACAGGTTGGTTAATAGTAAACGGATATTTGGAAAGTGAAAAGTTTGATGAAATATATAACTGGTTAATTGAAGCAGCAGAAAAGAGAGATTGCAAGTTAAGAAAGCTTCCAAACGACCAGGTTGATTCAGTATTGAAAATTAGTTCCGGCAGCACGAACTGGAAGCAGAAGCCTGATTTTGTGTTATTTTGGGATAAGGATGTTAAACTTGCAAAAACTTTAGAGGCAGAAGGTTTCAAAGTGTTTAACAGTGCAGAGGCAATAGAAACATGTGATGATAAAGCACTTACTTTTATTAAATTAAAGAACACGGATATTAAGATGCCTGCAACTTATATGGCACCAATGACTTTCGATAAGGAATACAAAGATTATACATTTGTGCTTCAAATTGAAGGCAGCCTTGGATATCCAATGGTAATTAAGGAGAACAAAGGCTCTTTCGGTGAACAGGTTTACCTTGTTAATAATTATTATGAAGCTGTTGAAAAAATAAAAGCTATAGGTCATTGTGATTTTATAATGCAGGAGTACATTGAAAGCTCAAAAGGCAGGGATGTGCGAATCCATATTGTGGGAGACAAGATAGTTACTGCAATGGAACGTGTTAACGAAGATGACTTCCGCGCCAACATTACAAATGGCGGAAAGATGAAGAAATACACGCCTACAGAGGAACAGTGTGAAATGGCACTTAAGGTCTGCAGAGAGTTAAAGCTTGATTTTGCCGGAGTGGACATTATGTTTGGAAAGCAGGGTGAACCTGTATTGTGCGAAGTTAATTCAAATGCACATTTTAAGAACATATATGACTGCACGGGAGTAAATGTGGCTGATGAAATTATGGAGTATATACTTAATAAAGTTTAGATAACACAGAAAATATCTGTCAGGCATATAATCTGATGACAAATTACGAAAAGCTTTATGAAAAACGAAAGAAATTCTAAAGATAGGGTAAAGAAAAAGTTAATTGTTGAAAATTGTATTGAAAATAAAAATATATGATGATATGATGTGTAGGAAAGAAAAAACGACAATATTGTATCACAATCAGACATTCGATACAGTTAACGACAAGATAAAGGGGTAAGAGTATGAATATATTAGAAAATATTAAATATTATGCAGCAACCAGTGAATCTAGGATTGCTATTAAAAGTGGAGATAGTGTTCTAACTTATAAACAGTTGGAGGAATATTCTAACAGGCTTGCTGCGTGGATTAATAGGAACCTTAGTAGCAACAAGGTTCCTATTGTTGTATATGGGCATAAGAATCCATATATGGTTGTGTGCTTTTTAGCGTGCGTTAAGTCAGGAAGGGCTTATTGTCCACAGGACATATCCATACCGGATACAAGAGTTATGGATACGGCAGAGTGTGTTAATCCTGAAGTGATTTTTAAAGTAGAAGGCAATATGGATTTTGATGGCTATAATGTGAAAAATCTTGACAGCATTAAAAAGATAATAGAAGAGGAACAGGAAGAATATTGTCCGGAATGGGCTACTAAACCGGAAGATATATACTATATTCTGTTTACGTCAGGAAGCACAGGAAAGCCGAAAGGAGTAAAGATTACTTTTGACTGTTTAAACAATTATTTGGATTGGTCAGTTAATTTGGGAAGTTCAAAGCAGGACAAGGAAGGAAAGAATTTTGTCAATCAGGCACCATTTTCTTTTGATTTGTCGGTGATGGATTTGTATACAAGTCTTGCATGTGGTGGAACACTTCACACAATGACGAAGAAGATGCAGGAAGATTACAATGCTATGTTTGAACACTTTAAACAGTCAGACATTAATGTGTGGGTATCAACACCGTCTTTTGTAGATATGTGTTTGTCAGACAGAAAGTTTTCAGGAGAGTTAATTCCTAATTTGGAAGTATTTCTTTTTTGCGGTGAGGTACTTACAACGGCAACAGTTTCAAAGCTTCACCAGAGATTTCCGAAAGCTAAGGTTATTAATACATATGGACCAACAGAGTCTACAGTTGCAGTAACAGATGTTGAGATTACACCTGAACTACTTGAAAACATAATGAGTCAGGGCAAGTCATTGCCTGTTGGACACGAGAAAAAAGGAACAATTATTGAAATTCACGGTGAGCAGGGTGAAATATTAGAAGAAGGACAACAGGGTGAAATTATTATAATCGGTGACACGGTAAGTACCGGATATTATAAAAGAGATGATTTAACAAAGAAGGCATTCTTTCAGTGTGAACGTAATGGAATAAAATACAGAGCATACCATACAGGAGATGCAGGATATCTAAAAGAGGGGCAACTTTTCTATAACGGACGAATTGACTTACAGGTTAAACTTCACGGCTACCGTATTGAAGTGGAGGATATTGAAAATAATATGCTAAGGCTTCCGCAAATAAGTCACGCGGTTGTTTTACCAAATATGAAAGACGGAAAGGTGAAAAGTCTTACAGCTTTTGTGACAGGTGATAAAGGTGAAAAGTCTGATTTGGAATTTAGCAGACAAATAAAGACGGAACTTAAGGAAATACTTCCGGCGTATATGGTGCCTAAAAAGATAAAATATGTTGATAACATTCCTATGAATAGCAATGGAAAGGCAGACCGAAAATATTTAGGAGGATTGTTGTAATGAGCTTTTTTTCAGGAGAGTATTTTTTTACGGTACTTATATTGGTTTTGGCAGGTGCTCTTATACTTGGCTTTTTGGAAAAGCCTCTTAAATGGTACAACATAACAGTTTCCATATTAGTTATAGTTCTTGTTTTAGGTGGTGAACCTGTTAAAATTGTATATTTCCTTGCATATTTTGCAATAGAGCTTGCAATTGTAAAAATATATGAATGGCTTAGAAGGACTAAGGGAAGGCAATTATGGATATACAGGCTTTTTGTTTTATTTTCAATAACACCATTAATATTCTGTAAGCTGTGCGAACTTGAAACATTTAAAAATATGGGATGGTTCCAGTTTATAGGAATATCATATTTAACCTTTAGAGTGGTACAGATTATTATTGAAATGTACGACGGGGTTATTGAGAGCATAAGCCCTTCTGATTTTGCAGAGTTTCTAATATTCTTCCCGACTTTCAGTTGTGGACCGATAGACAGAAGCCGAAGATTTATGGCTGATTCAGGGAAGGCTTATAAGAGAAGTGAATACTTAGAGCTTTTCGGAACGGGGATTGAAAAGATGGCATGGGGGTTGTTGTATAAATTTGTTCTTGCAAACCTTGCTTATAAAGTTATGAGTCTTGTAATGGCAAAAACAATATTGCAGGTTTTGGCGTATTCTTATGCATATGGAATATATATGTTCTTTGACTTTGCAGGATACAGTCTTATGGCGATTGGAACCGGATACATGCTTGGCATAAAAGTTCCGGAAAACTTTAACAAACCTTTTATCAGCACTGATATGAAAGACTTCTGGGCAAGATGGCACATATCGTTATCAGAATGGTTTAGGGATTTTATCTTTACCAGATTTATAATGTCCTCAATGAAGAAGAAAAGGTTTAAGACACGACTTACAACAGCATCAGTTGGTTTCATTATCAATATGTTTGTAATGGGAATCTGGCACGGACTTGCAATACAGTATCTGGTGTATGGTCTGTATCACGGTGTGTTGCTGGCGTTAACTGAAATATACCAGAAGAAGTCCAAATTCCATAAGAAAAATAAGAAAAAAAGATGGTATAAAATTGTATCATGGGCAATAACAATGAATTTTGTAATGTTTGGTTTTCTGATATTCTCAGGACATATCATATAAGATTGTAGTGCAAAAGGCATTATCTCGTTAGTGCTTGCATAATGGTTAGATAATGTAACCAAAATAAATAATTAAATGCGTAAATGAAAAGGAGATACTAAAAATGGAAGAGAAGATTTTAGATTTATTAGAAGAAATTTGTGAGGATGATATTATTAGAGAAGAAAGAGACATGGATCTTTTTGAAGAAGATATTTTGGATTCATTAGGGTTTGCAGAACTTTTGACAAGAATTGAAGAGGAAACAGGAGTTATTATTTCACCTTCAGAAGTTGTTAGAGATGACATTAATACGGTTAACAAGATTTTGGAATTAGTTAAAAGCAAAAAACAGGGGTAATAAATCAGATGAAAAACATAAAAGCAATACTTATAGCATTTCTTATGTTTGCGGTTACGGTTACAGCAGTTAAATTTGTAGCTACTAAAGAAATGCCAAAGTATAGTGTAAAGTATGGAACATGGATTGATCCGTCTAAATTTTCAAGTAATAAGGGCTTGAAAAATTTGCTAAAGGATAAAAATTCAATTGCAGTATTTGGCTCTTCTGAACTGAAGCATTGCCAGAACTCAGGATTTCACGGCAATACTATTTTTCAGAATACTGATATGAAGCCTGTTTTTATAGGAAAAGGTGGCTATCAGAGTTTGTATCATGCCATTGCAGTTGGAAGTATAGGAGAAACATTAAAGGGAAGAAAGATTGTTATAAGTGTGTCGCCACAGTGGTTTAAAAATACTGGTGTTAAAGAGGACGCATTTGGAGCAACTTATTCGGAAAGCAATTTTATTGAGTTTCTAAAAAATAAAGACATTAGCGATAGCTCTAAGGATTATGTTATAAGCAGAGCCATTGACCTTACAAAAAACAATCCTACAATGTGTAATAGAATAAAGGATGATGTAAGATGGTATAGGGATAACAGTAAGAATCCGTGGGATATTTTTAGAAAAAGTATTCACACAAGGCTGGTGGAAGACAAAGCGGACATTAAGCTTTTCTTTAATGCATGGAAGTCAGGTATGCTGGGTAAAAGTAGTGACGAAAAAGCAGACGGTACTACAAACAAAAAGATTAAATGGAAAAAGTACTATAAGAAAGCTGAGAAAAAGGGCATAAAGAAAACATCAAAAAACCAAATGGGTATGCTTGATAATGTTTATAATAAAAAATACAAAAAACTTGTAGATCAAAACATAAGATGGAAACCTACTTACACAGAAAACTCCGTTGAAGGAAAGGATTTGGCTTGCCTGCTTCAAATCTGCAAAGAGGAAAATCTACAGGTTATGGTGGTTCTTCAGCCTTTTAACGGTTTGTATAATGACTATATCAGATGGCCTAAGAAAAGGCGAAATGCAATTTATAATAAAATCAGAGAAATAGCAAAAGAGTATGATGTACAACTTGCAGACATGACTGACGGAGAATATGAAAAATATTACTTTGAAGACGAAAGTCATCTGGCATTGAAAGGACTGGTAACGTTTAATGAAAAAATTTATGATTTTTATAAACAACCTTCGAAATAGCGAAAAAGCAATGTTTATAGGGAAAATTTTTCTTTTTTATGGTATATTTATGGTGTTGTGGCTATATTTTATTATGTCAAAGGATTCGGCAGCACCAACATTTATATATGAAGAGTTTTAAAATATAGCCCGATGCATGATTGTTAGCAGATGACGATTATGCAGACTATCAAAAAGATGGAGATTAGGTATGATAGGGTGGCTAATATATTCGGCTGTAGATGTTGAAAAAAATAAATATTATATTCAAATGTATAAGGACAAGTTTAAAGAACATTTTATAGAGATTAAGCTTGTAATTGTGGAAGAACTTGAAAACATGGAGCAATACGTGAAATGTAATAAGGTTGATTTTGCAATTAACAGAAGTAGAAATCACATTATGGGAGAACTCTTGGAACAAAAAGGAGTGAGAGTCTTTAACAGCAGTTCAGTTACAAGAATAGCTAATAATAAAGGAATCACGTATGAGTTTTTGAAAGATGTGGTTCCTTTTTTGGCAGTTAAATATGGAAATGAAATAATAGAGAGCAAAATAGAAAATAAAGGATTTGAATATCCTTATGTAATAAAAAGTTGCAGTGGTCATGGCGGAAGTCAGGTATTTCTTGTAAATAACAGCAAGGAAGAAGAACAGGCAGTTAAGGCAATGAACGGTCAGGAATATGTTGTGCAGCAGTGCTGTTCTGATCTTGGTCGTGATGTCAGGGTATACATAATAGGAAATAAAATTATTAAGGCAGTTCTTAGAACCTCGACGGAAAGCTTTAAAAGTAACTATAGTTTAGGGGGAAAGGTTCAGGAATACACTCTTAATAATGAAGAAAAAGCAATGGTGGAGAGAATAGTAGATAAGTTGTCACTGGACTATGCAGGAATTGATTTTACTTTCAATAACGGGAAGGCGGTTTTTAATGAAATCGAAGATGCAGTTGGGGCAAGAATGCTGTATCAGGTGTCGGATATTGATATTGTGGAAATGTATATTAAGTATATTTTAGAACAATTGAGCAAAGAATGATAAAAACACTAAAACTTTGTAAAAGAAAGAAAATATGTTATACTTAATGAAGTTTATATAAAGAAATTTTATACAGTATGTAAGGAGAACAAGATTATGATATTTGGAGCAGTTTTAGCAGGTGGAATTGGTAGCAGAATGGGAAATGTAGAAAAGCCAAAGCAGTATCTTAACATTGCAGGAAAGCCTATTATCATTCATACATTAGAAAAATTTTATGTAAATGATAAATTCGAAAAGATTATTGTTTTGTGTCCTAACCAGTGGGTTAATCACACAGAAAACTTAATTAAGAAATACATTGGCGAGAATGACAAGATAGTTGTAATCAGTGGTGGTTCTACAAGAAATGAAACTATTATGAATGCAATTGCATACATTGAAGATCACTATACAATAGACGATGATTCTGTTATTGTTACACACGATTCAGTAAGACCATTTGTAACACATAGAATTATTGAAGAAAATATTAAATATGCTCAGGAATATGGTGCATGCGATACTGTAGTTCCTGCAACAGATACAATTGTAAAGAGTATGGATAACGAAATTATATCAGAAATTCCTGACAGAAGTAAAATGTATCAGGGACAGACACCACAGTCATTTAAGATTAAAAAATTAAAATCATTATATGAAGGTTTAAGCGAAGAAGAAAAAACAATTCTTACGGACGCAGCAAAGATTTTTGTTATAAAGGGTGAAAAAGTTCATTTGGTAGAAGGGGAAGTTTCTAACACAAAAATTACTTATCCATATGATTTACGTGTGGCTGAAACATTAATAAGCGAGAAATAATACTCGTGGAAGTTTGTCGGAGGTTAAATAATTATGATAAATACAGTATACCAGTTAGTAGCACCCAGAAGATTTGAAATTAAGTATAGTGACATAGACTTAAATAATAACAAGGTCATTGTACGACCAACATATTTATCAATATGTAATGCAGACCAGCGTTATTATCAGGGATTAAGAGATGCGGAAATTTTAAGAAAGAAATTACCTATGGCTCTTATACATGAAGCAATCGGAGAAGTAGTAAGAGATCCTTCAGGCAATTTTAAAACAGGCGAATTGGTTGTTATGGTGCCAAACACACCTGTTGAAAAAGATGACATAATAGCAGAGAATTATTTAAGATCGAGCAAGTTTAGAGCAAGCGGATTTGACGGCTTTATGCAGGAATATGTTGAAATCACTCCGGATAGACTTGTTAGATTGCCACAGGATATCGACAGAACAGTTGCAGCATTTACTGAGATAGTTAGTGTTAGTGTTCATGCAATTGGAAGATTTGATAAGATTGCTCATAAGAGAAGAAATGTTATCGGAATCTGGGGGGACGGAAACCTTGGATATATAACAGCAGTGTTCTTTAAGACTATGTTCCCTGAAACTAAGTTGTATATTTTTGGAGTTAACCCTGATAAGTTACAGGATTTTACTTTTGCAGATGCAACATTTACAGTAGAGCACATTCCTGAAGATGTTAAGATTGACCATGCGTTTGAGTGTGTTGGTGGAGCAGGTTCAGGTAAGGCTATTAATCAGATTATTGATTATATTAATCCTGAAGGAACAATATCAATTCTTGGAGTATCAGAGTATCCTGTACCTATTAATACAAGAATGGTACTTGAAAAGGGACTTAGAATTTTTGGAAGTAGCAGAAGTGGTGTGGCAGACTTTGAAAAGACAGTTGCACTTTACAAGTCTAATCCTGAAATAATAAATTACTTATCTAATATTGTAGGAGCAGTAGTTCCTGTAAGAACAATAGAAGATATGAAGAAGGCATTTGAAATGGACATTCAGAAAGCTTTCGGAAAAACAATTATGATGTGGGATAAATAAAAAATGATAGGGGGAAAGGCTTATGTTTAAAATAATAATGCCTGTTTATAACGCAGAAGAATATCTTGAAAAAGCGGTAGACAGTATAATAAACCAAACATTGTCATTTAAGGACAATGTGGTGATACATTTAATAGATGATTCAAGCAGTGACGGTTCTTTAGAATTATGCAATAAATACAAAGAACAATATCCGGATAATTTTATTGTTACACATTTTGAAGAAAATCAGGGCGTTTCGGCAGTGAGAAACTACGGAATAAAGATGTGTAAACACGAGAAAAATGTAATAGTAGGGTTTGTTGATTCTGATGATTATTTGGATAACAAAGCTTTGGAAACAGTATGGAATTTCTTTGAAAATCATAAGGACATACAGCTTGTAACCTCAGAAATATATCATTTTGGAGCAAGAAATGATGAACATAAATCCAATTGGAGATTTGAAGAAAGAGAAGTTGTAAACATAAAAGAGGATTTTAATTATCCACAATACTATATTGGTGGCGTGTTCTTAAAAGACAAGGCGTTACGTTCACTTAAGTTTGACGTTAATATGGACTTTTGGGAAGATGCAATGGCAATAAACAAGGTTATTTTAAAGCTGGGCAAATATGGTCTGGCTAAGGGTGCCATTTATTATTACAGAAAGATGGAAAACGAATCATCGCTTGTTGATAAGGCGTGGAGGAAAAAAGAAAGATATACTACTTTTTTGGAAGACGGATATAAGCGTCTTATGAAATGCAGCCTGTTAAGAAAGTTTAAAGTTGTTCCATATATTCAGTATGTAGTTGCTTACCATTTAAGATTATTCTTATTGGAAGGTAACAGAGAAGTTGTAATGGAAATGGTTCCAGAGGAAGAAATGCAGGCGTTTAAAGACAGGTTAAGTAATGTATTGCAAAAGGTAAGTGATGAAGTTATTTGTTCAATGAACACAGCACTTCCTGTAATAGAAATGGAATTGTCATTAAAGTACAAAAAGAAAGTCAGAGCTAAGAGGACGATTACGGATAATGATATGGTTTTCCAATATGGAGAAAAACAATTAGCAAGATTATCAGAACGTAATGTAAGAGTTATTGGAATTATGGACAAGCCCGGATATGAAGGAATGCTACGTGGAAGATTCAGCACTCCTTTATATGCTATGAAGAAGGATGATTATATTTTTGTACAAAACGGAGATGAAAAAATAAAAACAGACCGCTACAAGTGTAAAAAACAACTGTATATTTTAGATGAATTAATGAGAAATTATAAGAATGCAGGTTTTGTAGTTAGAATTCCGGAAGAATGGAAAGAAATTCAGTTTGGAATACACACAAACGATGTAGATATTCTGCTTAATAAAGTTGAAGTTAATTCAGAAGATAAACAGGAGAATGAAGATGAATAAACTTGGAGAAATATTTAACGTGGCATTTGTTGTGGTGTTTTACATGATAAGTGTACTTGTAGTAGGGAATATGATTACAGGCTCATATATTGCATCATTATTATCTGTTCCTGTTTTTGTGCTTATTGCCTTTGCAATGAGTAAACAATACCTATGGCTTGATAGAATTAATCTTAAAGTTACATGGGCAGTAATTCAGGTACTTTCAGCAATTTTAATGGTGTATATGGCATTTGCACTGGAAGTTAACCTATCCTGGGACTGGGGTGGATTAATTAAGAATGCAACTAATGTAGTATTTCATAATCAATTGCTATATGAGCAGGATGTGGCAAGATATCCTAATAATGAGTTCTGGTTAGCTTTTTTAGTTATATTATTTAAGATTGTAAGAATGTTTTATGCATCAGCAACCATTGAAACATTTAAAACAGTATCAATTGTTGTAAGTTGCGTATTTGTTCAGTTAACAATATTTTTTATTCACAAAACAGCAAAGCTTGTATGGAATGAAAAGAAGGCTTTTGTTGTTGGAATCATAACTGTATGTTGCCTTCCATTGTATTTGTATGCAATGTTTGCATATACTGATACATCAGGAATGCTATTAGCAATTCTTATGTTGTATTTCTATATTAAATATAATAAAACAGACGGAAGGGCAAATATAGCTTATACCATTTTAATTGGAATTGTTGCTGGAATTTCTTACAAAATTAAAGTGACAATATTCATACTTTTTATGGCTATGATTTGCGAATTGTTCTTAAATCTTAAAGATGCTAAGCAAATAAAGAAGTTTGTAATGTTTGTTGTAATAGCAATGGTTGGAGTTGTGGCAGTTGTAAGTGCATCAAATAAAGTGATTTCAAGTCAGTTTGAAATTAGTGAAGAAGTGGAAGATGCAAATGAATTTCCACTTACACATTGGGTTATGATGGCATTAGGAGAAACCGGCGGATATTGTGAAGAGGACGTTTCATATACAAAAAGTTTTCCTACATACGAAGAAAAAAATAAAGCAGACATAAAAGAGATTAAAAAGCGTATAAGGGAAAAAGGCAAAGCAGGTTTGATGGAGCATATATGTTATACAAAGCTTAAAAGAACCTGGGGAGACAGTTGTTTGGCAGGTGATGATTATGCCGGCAGATTTCCTGTAGACGAGAATGGAATATGGCAAAGAGTGTTTACTTTCCATGGCAGTGACCATTGGATAGGTTTAATTTATTCATGGCTATATTATATTGTACTTATTGTCGGAATATTGTTATCGGGAATCTTTGCAATAAGAAGAACTAATGAACAGCAGAAAATGCTTGTTTTAAGGATAGCGTTGTTTGGAATTATTTTATTCCTGTCAATTTGGGAATGCAATTCCAGATATCTTGTGGCATTTATACCGGTTCTGATTATGACATCGGCAGATGGTATATTTATGACAAGAGAGAAAATTAAAAATAAAAAACTGAGAATACAATAAATAAAACTCCCAATAAAAGGTTTGAACGGTAGATGTTCTATACAACCTGTTTGTTGGGAGTTTTTGCTATGTTTATTTATCTTTTTTGATTTCTAAGCCATTAGTTGTTTCAGATACAATGTATCTTGGACGTAACTGGATTTCTTCATATATTTTAGAAATATAATATCCTATAATTCCAAGGCTGAACATTAATATTCCACCAATGATAAGCATTAGAAGTATTACGGTTGTAAATCCTTCCAAAGAATATCCAAGGAAATATTTTACTATTGAATATACACCAAATATTACTGCAAAGATGGAGAATATTATTCCACATCCTGTTACTAGCTGCATTGGAGCAGCTGAAAAAGAAGTAATATTGTTAATTGCATACTTAACAAGTGATTTGAAAGACCATTTGGACTCGCCAAGTTCTCTTTCCTGAACATCAAATTCAACGTAAGCTGTTTTATATCCTACCCATGATGAAAGTGCACGGAAGAATACGTGTCTTTCAGGAAGTGCAAGGAATGAATCAACTACCTTACGGTCCAGTAATTTAAAGTCTGATGCACGGGACATATCAATTCCTGTGGAACCACTTATAATATTGTAAAAAGTCTTTACAAACATCTTATGTATAAAGCTTTCTTTTCCACGTGAAGCCTTAACACCTTCCACAACTTCGAAACCTTCTGTCCAAAGCTTATACATTTCCAAAATTGTTTTTGGTGGATGTTGCAGATCACAATCCATAACTACACAACAATCACCGCTTGCATGTTCAAGACCTGCAAATACTGCGCCTTCCTTTCCAAAGTTACGGGAAAAACATACACCCTTAATATTCTTATTATTAGCTGAAGCATTAACTATTTCTTCCCATGTTGTATCTTTTGAACCGTCATTTACAAAAATAATTTCATACTCAATATTGTTTTCCGACAAAAGAGATGAAACTACTTCTGCAGTCTTGTGAATCATCGCCCCCTCATTGTATGCAGGGATAACCACTGAAAGTAAACTCATATCTCTACTCCTTTTGTAATGTAATAATATCGAAATAAACTGAAAAGTTTGATATTATCTATTTTATTATGATAATCCTAAAGTAATATTTTATACTTTATAGAGAATAAATGCAAGTTATGTTGTAAGATTTGCATATAAGTTATATACAAGATTTATGGTAATGGGCATTAATTGAAGTTTGTATATTTTTATGGTAAACTTAAAAGTAATGTGTAAATGTAACACAGGAAGAAAATAGAAAAATACAGAAAGGAAACATACATATTTAAATGTATGATTTTGGGAGGATGAACAAAGTTAAAAAATGGCAATGGGGACTACTTTTTTTTGTACTATGTGCATTATGCTTTTTGTATCCATACACAGGTGATGACTGGGCATGGGGAAGCAGCATAGGAATAGAAAGATTAAACACATGGTTCGATAATTATAGCGGACGTTATTTCGGCAATTTAATTGTACTTGCACTTACAAGATCAAATATTTTAAAGACAATTGTAATGTCAGCATGTATTACATTAATTGTCTGGATGATTACAAAAACAAATGAAGGTAAGTGGCAGATGGCTACTTTGGTTACAATACTTATTTTTACTGCACCTAAGGCAGTTATAAGACAGAGTATTGTTTGGACAGCCGGATTTTCAAATTATACTACATCCATTGTTCTTATTCTTTTGTACGGATTGTTTGTAAGAAATTTATTCATAGAAGATGGAAAGAAGCATTCTAATGTATGGGCAATTCCAATGCTTATATTAGGATTTTTGACAACACTTATTGTAGAACACGTAACAATACTTGCAGTTATAATGGCAGTATATATTATTGCATTTAATTTTATAAAAAACAGAAAAATAGAATTGTCTCACGTGGCATATTTCGTGGGAACAATTGCAGGGACAGCAACAATGTTTTCTAATTCTGTTTACTCGTCTATTGGAAGCGGAAGCGATGGTTACAGAACTGTCGGAGCAAGTGAAGGCGGAACATTGGAGAGAATTATAACTAATTACTTTGATGTAATTGGAAAAGAAATGATGTTTGATAATATTGTTTTGTGTGTTGTAATGGCAATTGTTGTATTAATAGCTTTTATTCAATACCATGACAAGCTAGAAAGTAACATGGCAAAGATTGTTTCATGTATTTCGTTAACATTGGTTATGGGAACATTGGTATATGGAATTGTAACAAGAGTTGATACAGAATGGATTTACAATTGGAAATATGGAAAGTATCTTGACGGCGTATTTAATGTTATTTTCTGGATTTCATTACTTGTACTTGTTTTAAGCCTTTTTAAGGATAAATATGTAAAGTACAGATTGTCTTTTATATTGGGATGCATAGCGTGTGTGTCAGGACCATTACTTATGGTTACACCAATTGGACCAAGATGTTTCTTTGCAACATTTGTTTTAACAATATGGTTTATTGCAGAAGTATGTAATCTGGTTAATATAAATGAGGATATATATGGTATCCTGACAAAAATGGAAATTGCAGCCCTTGTAATTGTTATGGGAATGCAGTTTGCAGTATATGCACCGATTTATAAAGCTGATAGAGCAAGACTTGATAAAGTAAGAAAAGCGGAAAGTGAAGGAAAATCAGAAGTTACTATTCAGAGACTTCCTTATGAGGGATATATTCACGCACCATCACCTAGTGAGGAAATATGGGAATACAGATATAAGTTATTTTACAATATTTCACAGGACCTAAAGATTAAAGTGGTGGAACATAAATATTAAAAATAGCAAAATAATGAAGGGGAAAATAAATGAAAATTTCAGTAATTATTGCAGCTTATAATGCAGAAAAATATTTGGTAGAAACGTTGCAGAGTGTAGTTAATCAGACATTGGATGACTATGAAATCATTACAATAAATGATGGCTCTAAAGATGGAACACTGGATATATTAAAGGAATATGAGAAAGAATATCCTAATTTTACAGTAATAAGTAAAGAAAACGGCGGGGTGTCAGCTGCAAGAAATGATGGATTAAACGTGGCACAGGGTAAGTATGTTTATTTCTATGATGCTGATGATATATTAGAATTGGAAGCCTTAGAGAAGATGTATGAGGCTGCTGAAAATAATAAGGCAGAGTTGGTAATTGCCGGATATGATATGTTTGACCAGTATAAGACTACAGAAGTAAAAGAGTTGAACAGCTTACTTGAATTAGAGAAAATAGATAAATATGATACAGACATTTTAAAAACATTCTCTTTAACAAACAAATTGTTTAGAAGAGATATAATAGAAAAATATAATTTAAGATTGCCACCAATATCTTATTCTGAAGATGGCGTTTTTTCAATGAATTATGTTTATCATATCACTAAAATCACCGGATTGGAAATGGTAGTTACCCATTACAGAAGAATGATTGGTGACACTAATGCGGCAACACAGAATATATCAGATTCTAAGGTGGAAGATTATATTGAAGCTCACAGACTTATTCTTCAGGCTGCAAGAGATAGTATATTAAGGGATTTTCCTAAATACAAATCCATTAATCAGGTAAGAGCAGAAGATAAGGAATTAACAGAGTATTTAAATAGAATTATTTATAAAGAGTTAAATATTCTCATTAAGCAGTTTTATTCAAAATTCTGGTCTTTGAAAAAAAGCACAATTGAAAAAATTAAAGACGAAATCTTAGAAAAAATAGAAATCTTAGATTTACAGAATGCATCTTTGGTAGCCGACGAAAACCCTGATATTTCTTTATATAATATTATTACAGATGAGGAAGAAATGAAGGGAAATGCACATTTTACAGCAGTATTATATGGCAAAGAAAATGATGAAGAACAGTTTATTAAGTGCTTAGACAGTCTGGCTAACCAGAATCTTGTTGGGGTAAATATTGTTTTACCTGAAAGTATGAAGAAAATAGTTGAGGACAATGACTGCTTCCAGAAAAATATGATTTTCATAGAGGCGCAGTCTGAAGAAGAGTTGTTTAGAAAAGCACTTGAGACAACTAAGACCAGATATATAACTTTTTGTGATAGTAAGATTTTATATTCAAATAACACATTCAAATATGTGTTTAAGAGATTTATAAAGACTCATAAGGACTTTTTAATAGAACTTATTTATCATACTAATTTCAATGAGCCACAGCCTGTTTATTTAAACAGAATAGCTCAGGAATCAGTTATGAATGAAGTTGGATATAATGATAATCTTTGCATGGATTATACATTGGCAAACAAGTTCTTTGATGTGTATTTTGTCCGTGAAATAATAACGAATGAAAAAGGAATAAAGGAACATATTGAAGATTTCTATAAAAAGGGTTGCTATACATTCTTTAATGATGGCATAGTTCATTTTGATGGAAAAGAAAGAGAATTTATTTCTTTCATTGAACATGACGGAAGTACAGAATATATAAAAAAATATTTTGAAGATGCACAGGTTGACTTAAATAGTGAGGATTTGGCAATGAATCCGGGAGAAGCATTAGTTAAGTTACAGGACATTTCTAATTTTAAAGAGAAAACTTTTGTTAACAATGTAATTAAGTTTGCAATAGAAAGATACAAGACAAAGGAAGTGATAAACAGAACATTGTTTATCAGTGTTAGAAAGAACGGAGAGCTTGAAGGAAATGCCAAGGCTTTATATCCTTATGTAAAGGGTGATAAAGTGATTTTCGCTAAGCAGTTACCACATAATCCGTTACAGATATTAAAAGCTGTCAAATTGATTTGTACAAGTAAAGTTATTGTAACAGATGATTATGTAAAATATTTAAGATATTTTGATTTAAAGCCTGAACAGAGAGTTATACAGTTGTGGCATGCCTGTGGAGCATTTAAGAAGTTTGGACAGAGAGGAACAAATTTGGAAATTAAGACAGACTTAGCAACTCATGCCCAGTACAATCTTGTGTCAGTAAGTGGTGCAGAAGTGCGACCTATTTATGCAGATGCTTTTGACATTGACTTAAAGAAGGTTAAGGCTTTAGGCGTACCTAGAACAGATGAATTTTTTGATAAGGAACTTATAGAACAGAAGAGAGAGGCAATATATAAGGCATATCCTGAATTAAAGGGAAAATTTGTTATTATATACGCACCTACATTTAGAGATGAAGGCGAGGGAAGAAGCCAGTTTAATCCGAAGATTGATTTTGACAGATTATCAGAAAAACTGTTGCCTAACCAGCAGTTTATTATTTGTCCACATCCGGTAATGAAGAATGATATTGTGCCTAAGAAATACGACAATATTAAGGTTGTAAGAGATTTCTCAACAAACGATTTTATGTTTGTTTCAGATATGTTAATAACAGATTATTCTTCAGTTATTTTTGAGTATGCGTTATTAAAGAAGCCTATTGGATTCTTCTGTTATGATTTGGCCATATATGATAGAGGATTTTATTTGAATTATCCGGATGACCTTCCGGGTGAAGTATATGAAAACCAGGAACAATTGGAAGAGTTTTTGCAAGATTCCGAAAATACAAAGTTAACAGAAAAGTACGATACATTTATTAAAAAATATATGTCAGGTTGTGACGGACACAGTTGTGAACGTTTGGCAGGTTTAATAAATTCATATGTGGGGAGAAAATAAATGGGAAAAAAGATATCTTTTGTAAGTTCAAAAAATAGAGGGATAACCCTTGATATGTTAGTAGTAAAGGACTTTTTCAGAGTAAATGATGAGAAAGTCGAATTTAAGGATGTGGTTGCAAATGAAAATGCAAAAAATTCCCTTGTAAAAAAAGGAAACATAAGCATAAGAAAGGAGTATTGCAAAAACAATACTGACATAATATGCGTTGACGGTTCAATTGCAGGAAAATTACCTAAGAATGCACCGGAAGGAAAGAGGGTTCTTATAGCAACACCTTATGATTACCAGTTTAAGGCAATTAATGAACATGACAAGGGAACATTTAAGAAAAAGAATACGTATAAGAATTTTACACATATTATTGTAGGTTCACCTTTTGAAAAAGAGCTTTTGAAAAAATGCTATAATACACCGAAGTCAGAAATAATTGATCAGGTGTGTATGCCATACTCGTGGAGATTGAATCAGGAAGAATTTAAGAAAAAAAATTATGATAAGTATTGTAAACATTATCCAATGTTAAAAGGCAAAAAGATTTTGGCAATATTATTAACTGGAGAGTTGGATGAAGATGAGGAAAATCCATATGCAGAAGTTAATTGGAATAAGATTTTTGATAACTTAGATGATGACTGGATTATTTTTACTAACAGTGGGAAGCTGTTGGAGAATATGACTCATATAGGTTACGAACACAGAAACCAGTTTGTATATTCCAATAGAACATTTGATACAAGAGAAGTATTATCATTTGCTGATTGTTTAGTAACAAATAGTGGATTGTATGCAACATATTTTGCAGTTAGACAGAAACCTATTTATTGTCTAAAATATACTAACTGTCAGTTTGAAAAATATATGAAGAGAAAGTTTTCAAATTTATACATTAAAAACGTTGAAGACATTGATATGACAAAATTTTCAGAATTTACTTCAGAGAACGAAAAGTTTTGCAAATATTTCTCATATGATTGCGGTGAAAATCCATCAGCCAAGATATCTGAAATTTTTGAATAGAATATAGTAACAGGAAAGAGTAAGCATTATGAATTTTTTTCAAAAATTAACAGGACATTTTTCAACAATAACACGCCATAGACATAAGGTTATTGCCCATTGTGCAAAGGCGGGAATATTGTGGCAGGGACTTAGACACGACCTGTCAAAATATACTCCAACTGAATTTATCCCTGGAGTAAAATATTACATGGGAGATAGAAGTCCAAATGAAGGGGAAAGAATTGACAAGGGCTATTCTAAGGCATGGTTACATCATAAGGGACGTAACAGACATCATTTTGAATATTGGGTTGATTACAATATGAAAAGTCATAAGAACGAACCTGTTGAAATGCCTTATAATTATGTAGCGGAAATGTACTGTGACAGACTGGCAGCAAGCAAAATATATAACGGTGACAAATACAAACAGACTGATCCGTTAGAATATTTTGTCAGAAGAAAATCAAGTAGAATTATTCATCCAAAAACCAGTGATGAAATTGAAAAGCTACTTGTTATAACTGCCAATGAGGGAGAAGATGCAGCATTTAAATGCATAAGACAGAAATTAAAAAGCCAGAAGAAAGTATAGTTGGTAATACCGACTATACTTTTTGTAAATATTTTTACGAGAGGGAGAAAGATGAAAGATAAAACTACAACAATTTACAAAAACGCCATATTAAACAAGGCAACAGATGTTTTGCAAATATTTATTAAATATATAATAGTAATTATTTCTATGTTATTCTTAGGATTTATTTTCTTACAGAGCTTTTTTGGATCAACGTTTTTAGATTTTTTTGAATCATCTTTTTTTATTGAAAAACCATTTTGGAGTACAGTCCTTATAGTGCTGATTCCAATTTTAATTGCCATAATCGTAAAGATTATTCTGCAGAAGTATTCTATTTCAATAGTTACTCCAAATTATATTTTCCTTGGAATAGTAACGGCAGTTTATACGATTTTAATGATTATGTTTGTGTACAAAACAGGCATTCCGGCAATGGATGATCAGGAACTTATTTTGAATGCAGCCAATGATTTACTTAACAATGTGCCTGATATGTGGGACAAAGGGGCGTATTGTTATAGGTTTCCTAATCAGAACGGCTTTGTTCTGTTTGTGGCACTTGGGTTAAAAATATTCGGCGCAGATAATCAGATGGTTTTCCAGTATTTAAACATACCAATGCTTATATTAAGTGCATTCTTTTTAAGCAAAACCATTTACCTTTTATTTAATGATAAGAAACTGGCACGTTATTCATATATTTTACTTTTGGGATTCTTCCAGTTGAATTGTTATGTAACATTTGTTTATGGAACATTATATGGACTTGCGGCTTCAGTTGCAGGAATATTCCTTTTGATTAAATATTTCAAAAAGAGAAATATTGTTAACGGACTTGTAGGTATTTCACTTCTTTCAATAGGATATGGATTTAAGTCAAACTATCTGATTATGATTGTTGCGGCGTTTCTTTTATTATTGTTTGATGCAATAGTAAAAAAGAGTTTGAAATCAATAATCTCTTTAGTGTGGGGAATTGTTTTTTATGTTGTTGTAGTTACTTCAATTTCGTCAACTATTTATCATCTTACAGGAAAGAAAGTAGATGAGGGAACACCTAATACAGCTTGGGTAGCTATGGGATTGCAGGAAAGTTACAAGGCTCCGGGATGGTGGAACGGGTATAATGCTAAGGTTTTTGCAGACAATGAATATGATATTTCAAAAACAAAAGAGGCAATTTCGCAAAACATCTCTGAAAGAATGGAAGAATTAAAAAAAGATAAAGACTATACAATGTCATTTTTTAGCAAAAAAACAGCATCTCAATGGAGTGAAGGAACATTTGAATGTTTTTATATAACAAACTTGGATAGAGGACGACTTTCTAATCCAACATGGACAGATTCGGTGAAGAATCTAATGGTGGACGGACATTCAGCCAATCGTGCAGTTACTACAATATGTAATTATTTTATTGTATTTTTGTGGCTTGGAATAATATTATTCTTAATATTCGATTTCCGAAAACTGGATGCTTATAAGTTGATTTTTGCAATTACATTTATAGGAGGATTCTTATTCCATCTTGTTTGGGAAGCAAAAGGTCAGTATACAATAATTTATGCTTATCTTATGATTCCATATATGCTTAGAGGCTATCAGTTATTGCTTAGAAGAGTATGCAACATAAGCCTTGGCGAAAAAGAGGCTAAAGAAAAGAGAGGAACAATTATTCCTGTGGTTGTAATTGCTTTAGTTGTAATAGTAATAGGCATTTCAAATAATAAAGTTGTAAATGAAACAATAAAGCTAAATGGCGATAAGGAAAGATATGAGTCATATATGAGCCATCAGGTTGATGACTTGGATGATGGAAATTATACAATAATTCCCGGAAATGATTCATCTGTAACACTGGCAGGATTAATAGATAATGATAAAAAATATTCAGACAAGTTTGCTGTTGACTGTTCTCTCATAAGTCTTTGCAACAAGAACAGCAACGGAATATCTGACCAGTCACTTGGAATACTGGAAGGCAAAATGGACCCGGGAACAACAGTAGGACTAAATGCAACAGACCGTTCAATATTACAGCGCTGGATTGTTAAAAAGATAAAAGATAATACCTATACTATTTATGATGAATACAATCTGGCATTAACATATGACAAGAAGAAAAAGACTCTTTCAATTGAACAGTATACCGGAGATAAAAACCAGCAATGGGTTATATATTTGGCAAAATAGAAAGTGGTTGCGTATAATATATTTTAGAATTTGGATTGGTTCCGTGGGGCCAACATATTTAGCACAAAAACAGAGCTGCATTGACTTTTGCCAATGCAGCTCTGTTAATTAAGAACTTTTTATAGTCCAGTTATTATTATTTTCCTGCAACATAATCTGTTGCCTTAACCCAGTTTTCATAAGGAATCATCTGAGCCCAATATGTATTGATAGGTTTTGTTTCATTCTTGTATAAGTCAACTAAAGACTGCTTAAATGTTAATTCTTCATCTGTAATTCTCTTAAGACCGGCAGGTATTGTCCAGTAGCATTTGCCAAAGTACCATAATTTATCATAATTACCAGTGCTTCTACATGCGTTTGTTACAGCCTGGTCTGTGTTTTTGTGATGGATATGACCTGTTTCTCCGGCAGGACTATGTGTTGCAATCAAATCCCAATTCTTACTCTTAATAAGTTTAGTTACATCAGCAGCAACACCGTCTTTTACAGAATCCCAATCATATTTAACCCATTTCTTATTAGCATCTCTAACAAGGTCAGGATAATCTAAAATAATTCCCTTAATGCCTGCTTTTTCCATTACAGACTTAAATTCATTCTTTCTAACATCTGTGAAATGATTTGTAAGACATACAACAAACCAGTTACCTGATTTTAAATGAGCACCGCCCCATAATGTTTCGTCATCAGGATGGGCAACAATCATAAGCTTGTTACATCCGCTAGTATCAATGTTGTCATATAATAATGAATTTTCAAAGAAGCCTGTTTTATTTTCTACAACTAAGAGCATTCTTAATGTTTCTTTCTTTTTTGAAGGAGTTGCAGTAATGTAAACTTCACCCGGTCTCTTTGTTGTTATAAGACCATTGGCATCAACTGTTGCTATAGATTGATCTTCAGATTTATACTGTATTTTTTCAATGTCGTGATTTGTGTACTTAAGAACAATCTGATAATTGTTTCCGTATTTAACTGTTGCTTTATTGCCATTCTTAAAACTAATCTGTGGAAATTCCTCAGTTTTAATTTTATAAGTCTTTTTAACCTTTGTTTCTTTGGAGTAAACAGTGATTTTGACTTTACCTTTTTTCTTTATTGTAAGTAAACCATCTTCAGATATTGTGGCAACATCATCGTTAGAACTGTCCCAAGTTATTTCTTCCAATGTTTTCTTAGGTGTAGTCTTGTAATTTAACTGATACTGCTGACCTATGTAATAATGTTTCTTCCTGCCAACAACTTTGATTGATTTTACATTTTTAAAAACTTTAACCTTGCATTTAGCCTTTTTTGAAGTACCTTTAATCTGGGCATATACTGTAATGTTACCTTTTTTAAGAGCCTTGACAACCCCTTTCTTATTTACAGTGGCTACCTTTTTGTTTGATGAAGAATAAACTACATCGCTCTTCTTGTACTTGCCTGATAACTTGACTTTAAGCTGCTTGCGCTGTGTAGCAAACATTGTTATCTTTTTGCTATTGTTGTTAAAAGATACAGCTTTTGGAGTTGCATGTACGCTTACTGTACCAATGCCACATAGACATGTCAGCAAAGCAAGAGTTGTAATTAATTTTTTTGTTACTGAATTTTTGCTCATTTTTTTTCACCTCATTTTAATATTTTCATTCTCAAAGAACAATTCTATTGTATTATTCGAAAAAAAGCAACATAAACTTTGTTGCTGATAGCTCCAAACAATAAAAAATTTAAGTAAATTTTGTAAACAAATTGTATATTGAAAAACAAAAAAATTGCAAAAAAAAATCCACCGGAAAACGATTATGCAACGCACCGACGGACTTAGTATTAATATTAAGCTTCTGTTTTATCTTTTTTGAAAATAACAAGTTTGCTGAATACATAGTTAAGTAATACAACAAGAAATGACATTGTAATCTTGCACACGCTACCTTCCAATCCGAAGATTGCCTGATTAAATCCGTGGCTTACAAGGAAAGGAACACCGAAGATTTCGATTAAACCTGTTGCGATTCTTGCAGACAAGAATAAGCTTAATTCCTTAAGAACAAACTTAGGATTCCATGAATAACTTTCAAATACGAAAAGCTTGTTTGTTATGTAAGCAAAAGTTACAGCTAAAACCCATGAAACCACATTGGCAACAAAAACATCAATAGTGCTTGCTGAAATATGAAGGGGACCTGTTAAATGGTTGCCCGGATGGCAAAACATAACCATAAGACTGTAAGCTACCCAGTTAACAACAGTGGTTCCACCACCCATAATAAGGTACATAATAATTTCTTTATATTTAATAAAAAGTTGTTTAATAGTTTCCATTAAAAATCTCCTCCACTTAATTTAACTTCGACAAGTATAACACAAAAAATAAAAGTTGTAACTATTTCCTTAAAAATCGGGAAAAATCAATAATTTACTGTAGATAATTGCAAGAAACAAATAAAATGTTATAATGAACAGGTATGAAAAGGAGGGACAATATGAAGCCAATATTATACATAGTTATACCTTGTTATAATGAAGAAGAGGTTTTACCTATTACAAAAGACTTATTTTTAAACAAACTTAAGGAATTAATTTCAAAAGAAAAGATCAGTGATTCAAGTAGAGTAATGTTTGTTAATGACGGCAGTAAGGATTCAACATGGGAGATTATTAAGAAGCTGGCATTAGAAGATGAACATTTCATCGGAATTACACAGAGTAGAAACAGAGGACATCAGAATGCAGTTCTTGCAGGTTTGATGGAAGCAAAAGACAAGTGTGACATTACTATATCTATTGACTGTGATGGTCAGGATGATATTAATGCCATGAATGAAATGGTTGATGAATATTTAGAAGGAAGCGAAATCGTGTATGGTGTGCGTTCTAAGAGAGATACAGATACTTTCTTTAAAAGAGCCACTGCTGAAGGCTTCTATAAAGTTTTAAATATAATGGGAGCAGAGGTTGTGTTTAACCATGCAGATTACAGACTTGTTAGTAGTAGAGTTCTTAATGAGTTTGCTAATTTTAAGGAGGTTAATCTTTTCCTTAGAGGAATGTTTCCACTTGTAGGTTTTAAGAGCACAAGCGTATATTATGAAAGAAATGAAAGAATTGCAGGGGAAAGTCATTATCCGTTAAAGAAGATGCTGGCACTTGCATTTGATGGAATTACAAGTTTAAGCATTAAACCAATACGAATGATTACAAGCTTTGGCTTTATTGTGGCATTGGTAAGTTTCATTTTTATTATAGTTTCTATTATACAGAAATTCGTTGGCACAACAGTAACAGGATGGACAAGTACAATAGCTGTTATATGTTTTGTTAGCGGTGTTCAGTTAATATGTATGGGTGTTCTTGGAGAATATATTGGAAAGATATATATGGAAGTAAAACACAGACCACGTTACATAATTAGTGAACGAACAGAAGATTTAAAAGAGAAGGATAAGTAAGATGGAGCAAAAAAAAGGAGCGGGTAGAATAGCAAAATGGGATAACGCAAGATGGATTCTGATTACACTTGTAGTTATATGCCATTTTTTTGAAAATTATTTAGGAAAACCAGTAGCTAATTCACTGTTTTTTTATGTATACACATTTCATATGCCGGCATTCTTCCTTATAGCAGGCTTGTTTTCAAAGAAAACAGTAGAAGACAGAAGAATCGACAAAGTTGCACCTTACATATTAATTTACATATTTATTAAAATAGTAAATTGGATTGTACAAATGATAATTTACGGGAAATATACTTCTATAAATTGGTTTGTTGAATCGGGAGTTGCATGGTTTGCATTGGCAATGTTTTTTATGTATATAATAACATTTTACACAAAACGCTTTAAACCGGTTTATGTGTTTGTATTATCTGTAGTTATTGCAATGATTTTAGGCTATACAGGTGAGAATACAGATATTTTCTGTTGGATGAGAATTGTTAATTTTTATCCATTTTTCTATTTAGGATATGTTATTTCAATAGAAGATATAACGAAATGGTTGGAAAATAAAAAAATAAAAGTAATGGCAATTATTTCGTTGATTACTTATTTTGTAATATGTTATGTAGGAATTGACAAAATCTTTTGGCTAAGATTTTTGTTAACAGGAAGAAGTGGATATTACCGTTTAGAATATGGAATGGCATATGGTCCGCTAATTAGATTAGGAGTGTATGTTATTTCATTCTTTATAGTATTTATGTTCCTAAGCATTATGCCGAAAAGAAGATTTATTTTATCAAAGATAGGTCAGAGAAGCTTAAGTGTATATGTATTCCACTATGTTTTTATCTATATTTATATGGCAAGCAGTTTGTACAAATATTTGCCTTACAAGTATCCTAACAAATGGTGGTTATTTATTGTTGCAATTGGAATAGTAGTCACATTCATATGTGGAACAAAATGGCCTGATGCATTATGCAAATGGATTATGAATAGTAATATTAAATATAGAAAGAATGCCAAACAGTAATTATTTTAATCAATAGGAAAATCCTATAATGAAAGGAAATATATGAACAGTTACGATAATAACGGACAGATAAATAACTACAATAATTCATATATGAATGAACCGGAGCAGAGAAAAATCCCATATGTAACAGCAGTGCTTGTTGCAATAAATGTGGTAGTCTTTCTAGTGATGGAATTTTTTGGCTCAACAGAAAGTGGTGAATATATGTATGCTCACGGAGCATCATATGCACCGGATATTTTTGAAAACGGACAATGGTACAGAATACTAACAAGTATGTTTATGCATTTTGGGGCAGAACACCTGATAAACAACATGGTAATGCTTTATATCCTTGGATATCAGATAGAAGAAAACTTCGGAAGAGTAAAATACCTTATAACATACTTTATATGTGGCATAGCCGGAGGCATAATCTCATCAGGAATCGAAATGATAACAGGAGAGTACTCCATAAGTGCCGGAGCTTCAGGAGCAATTTTTGGCATCTTCGGAGTCCTACTGGTAATGATATTCAAAAGCAGAAAACAACTGGGACAGGTATCTGCACCACGACTAATCTTGTTATTTATACTAATGGTCTTCGGCAACATGCAGGAAGGCGTAGATTGGATGGCACATCTGGGCGGAGCAGTTACAGGAGTTGTTATTGCATTAGCAATATATAGACCTGGAAACAAACCGCTACATTTATAAGGATAATAGCAAATTACAATTTTTATGGATAGCTGAAAAGCTAACATATCAATATTTTATCCATCGGGGAGCAGAAATTTATGCAAGCAAACAATAGGCAGATTTTTGAAATTTTGCGAGCATAGTGTAAGCCAAAAATCAACTGTCTGAGCCGTAGGCGAGTTTTGATTTTTGGACTTACAATAAACGGCGGAGCAAAATAATAAAATCAACGTGTTTGCTTGCATAAATTTCTGTTCAACGATGGTAAATACAAAATATTGCTTTGCAACTATCTAAATATGAATTTGCTATTATCCAATAAAAAGAATTGGATTTAGGAGGTAAGTTTTATGAGCGATTGTATTTTTTGTAAAATTGCTGGAGGTGAAATTCCTTCAATTACTTTGTTTGAAGATGATAAGGTTAAGGTTATTTTTGATGCAGGCCCTGCAACAGTAGGTCATGCATTGGTTATTCCTAAGAGTCATGCAGCTAATGTTTTTGAGATTGACGATGAACTTTTGGCTCACGCTCACATCGTAGCTAAGAAGGTTGCAACTGCACTTAAGGAAGCAACAGGTTGTGAAGGTGTTAATATTTTGCAGAACAATGGAGAAATAGCAGGTCAGTCTGTTTTCCATCTTCATATTCATGTTATTCCAAGATATAGCAAGGATGATGCTAATATTAAGTGGACACCGGGAACTCAGGATGTTGATAAGCTTAATGCTATCGCAGAAAAGGTTCAGAAGATTTTATAGGAATGGTTTGAAAATTTAGAAAACTATTCGGTATTAAAAAGAAATATGTCGTAAAGAAACGGAACTATGTCAAAATATTTGATATAGTTCCGTTTCTTTGTTGAAATATTGATAACCAGTCTCCTTTTATACAATATGAAATTTTTGTATATCTAATTATTTCACAAGACTATTAATCAAATCAACAATCATATCAACTCCGCCTGTTCCGGCAGATTTTTTCATTGCGTCAATGTATTTACTGCGATTCTCATAAACTGAGTTTACTGTGTTAACCAAGTCCTCAGCAGTGGCTGTGTCTTCATCTATAACTTCACTAAAGCCCTGTTTCTTGTAGGACTTAGCATTAAGTATCTGGTCGCCACGGCTTGCTCTTGCAGACAATGGAATAAGAATGTTAGGTTTATTTAATGCAGCAATTTCACAGATTGAGTTTGCACCGGCTCTTGAAATAATCAAATCAGCCATAGCAAAGAAATCTTTCATTTCGTCGCTGATATATTCAAACTGAGCATAACCTTCCATATCTTTAAGGCTTTCGTCAACCTTGCCCTTGCCGCATAGATGAGCAACCTGGAAGTTCTTTAACAATTCAGGTAAAGCCTTTCTTACAAGCTTATTAACATTTTCAGCACCAAGACTTCCGCCTGTTACCATAATTACAGGTTTGTTAGCAGAGAAACCACACATATCAAGTGCAGTAATCTTATTACCTTCAAATAATTCCTTACGGATAGGTGAACCTGTATGTACTGCCTTAGAACCAAGATATGCAGCAGTTTCAGGGAAGTTATGACATACCTTTGTAGACTTCTTAATTGCAAGCTTATTAGCAAGTCCCGGAGTCATATCTGATTCGTGGATAATAACAGGAATCTTATACTTACTTGCTGCATAAACAACAGGTACAGTTACGAAACCACCCTTTGAAAAAACAACATCAGGCTTATATTTCTTCATAAATTTCTTAGCTTCAAAATATCCTTTTAAAACACGGAAAGGATCAGAAAAATTCTTCCAGCTAAAATAACGGCGAAGCTTACCTGAAGAAATACCGATATAGTCAAGACCGGCATCTTCAACAAGCTGTTTCTCCATTCCGTTGTATGTACCAATATATTTAATTTCAAAACCGGATTCTTTAAGTTTAGGAACTAAAGCAATGTTTGGTGTTACGTGGCCGGCAGTTCCACCACCGGTTAATACTATTTTTTTCATTTTAATACCTCTCTTTTACATATGTTATATCACTAAGTAAGACACAAGATAATTTATTCGGATTGATTGCAAACAATTTTTGAAAATCTCGCAAAAAGTTATGCAAGCAAACAATAGGCAGATTTTTGAAATTTTGCGAGCATAGAGTATGTCGTAAAAGTGACTGTTTGAGCCGTAGGCGAGTTTCACTTTTCGACATACAATAAGCGGCGGAGCAAAATGATAAAATCAACGTGTTTGCGGTATAACTTTTTGCGAGATTTTAGTAGTGTTTGCAACAATCCATAAATAAATTATTTATTATCTGAAGCCTGATATTCTTTAACCTTGCTTTCAAGGGTTGTGTAATCTGTGCCATCTAAAGCAAGTTTCATCAATTCAGTTGCGTTGCTTTCAGATTGTTCATCCTGGAGCATTACTGATTTGAAAAGACCGTTCCATGTTAATTTCTGTGATGCACTCTGTCCTGTTACACTGTAGGATACGATTTGCCATCCTGTTTTTGAAAACTCACTTTTGCCCATAAGCTGTGTCTGGAGTTTTACAAGTGAGCCAATGTTCATGTCTGTTTTAAAGCTTTCTCCAACAGCACTAAGGATTGAGTCTGTGTTTGTAATCATTGATGTTGAAAGTACTTTTGATGATAATGCTTTTAATACTTTAACCTGATTACGGTTACGCTGTAAGTCACCATCGCCGAATGAATGTCTTTCACGAACAAATGTAAGTGCTTCGTTACCATTCATTTCCTGTTTACCCTTTTTGTACTTGTATGTTTTACGTTCACCGTTGTCTTCATCATATGAAGCGTATGTTTTTGTGCTAAATGACTTGTCAACATCTACTGTAATGCCACCAAGAGCATCTACAAGTTTGGCAAAACCTGTAAAGTTAAGCTGTACATAATGATAGTTCTTGCTTGAAACGGGTATATTGTAAAGTGTTTTTAATGTATCCATAATTGCAGTGTTACCAACGCCCCATGTTACTTCCTGAGCCCAGTTCCAACCACTTGAAGTAAGTTCAGAACCATTCTGATCGTAGGCAATACCTGTTCCATATTTTCCGGCGTGAGTAAGTTTGTCGTATGAATCAGGAGCAACGCTCTTTGCAATAATTGGTACGTAGTAATCTCTTGGTGTTGAAATCATAAGTACTGTAGAAGTTTTAGGATTTACAACAGCAAGAATATTTGTATCTGAACGGTAGTTTTCCTTCGGATTGTATGTACCAAATTCATCACTGGCTGATACGAAAACAACGAAAGGTTCCTCAGAAACTTTTTTACCGTCGCTGTAGTTATTAAGGAATCCTAAAAATTGTCCCATGTAAAATAAAAGTATGCCAAGTATAATTGAAATTATAACGGACAATATTTTACCTGAAGTACGGGCTGCACGGCCACCCTTCTGTGTTAAAAGGGCAATTGCAAAAAGAACAACCAATACAATAACTAAAACAGCAAGATAAGTTGTGCTTAAAATGTTGGCAGAAACTACCTGATAAACAAGAAGCCCTGACAAAACAAGCTGTATTAATGCTAAGATGACGCCTAAAACAGAGCCACCTTTATTTCCCTTTTTCTTTTTATCCTTTCCGGAAACATTTCCCGATTCAGAAGAGTATCCGTAATAACCGGTTTTGTTATCTAAATCGGACATCATTTTTCTACTCATAAGTACCTCCTTGTAATTTTGATTTTAAATTCGTGTAAAATTATTTTATGTACATATACTAAATATGCATACTTACAGTAAGTATACTACATAATTATGAAAAAACAAAGTATACAAGGTATTATAATAGTATTAAAGGTGTGATTAAATTGTGAAATTTGGACAATTTGAATAGGCTAAATAAGGCTAAAAAGTAGCATTAATTGACAAATATTAGTGGCTTTGGTAAAATTGTGTTAAATTCTAGGCTAAGGACGGTTTGCCTAAATCAAAATAATTATGAGATTAAGCCTATAAGTAAGTAGGAGACGATATGAGAGAATCTAGAGCGTTTAGAAGAATAATCGTGCTATTATTATTAGCAATAGTAATTGTAGCACAGACTTATATATTCTGGTATTTTTGGAATACCCATTATAGTCAGGGAATGACAAGAGAGTTCTTCTTTAAGGGCCATATAGTAATGCTTTTTGTATATGGATTAATGTTTACAATATTTTGTAATGTATACGGAGCATTTAAGTTGGGAAGTTTGCAGTATTCGAATTTAGTTTTTTCACAGATACTTGCATTATTATTTACAAACTTTATTATTTATTTACAGATTTCGTTGTTATCACTTAAGATGGTTAGTCCGGCAGCAATTATCGGAATGAGTTTCGATAATGTTTTGTGCTGTCTTATTTGGTGTGGTTTGGCAATAAAGGTATACAGATGGCTTTATCCACCAAGGGATATGTTACTTATCTACAGTGACAGAGATCCTGATAACCTTGTTAAGAAGATTAAGACACGTCAGGACAAGTATATGATAACAGAAGCAGTTCATTGTGATGAACCTGTTGATAAAGTTAGAAAGTTAATTAGAAAACATCAGGCAGTTTTGGTTTGTGACATACCAAGTGGAAAGAGAAATAACATTGTGAAATACTGCTATATGTATGATAAGAGAGCATATGTTACACCTAAACTTTCAGATATTATTCTGATTGGAGCAGGACAGAACACTATGTTTGACTCACCTCTTCTTGTAACAAGAGTTAGAGGCTTAAAATGGGAAGAAGCGTTTATTAAGAGAGTTATTGATATTATTATTTCTCTTATTCTATGTATTCCAACAGTGATTGTTACATTAATAGTAGCAATTGCAGATATGATTTGGGACAGAGGACCTATTTTTTATACACAGGAAAGACTTACACAGAATGGAAAGACGTTTAGGATTCTAAAGTTTAGAAGTATGAAAGTGGACAGTGAAACAGATGGTGCACGACTTGCAGCTAAGGATGATGACAGAATTACTAAGATTGGTAAAGTTTTAAGAGCTACTCATTTAGATGAGTTGCCACAGGTATTTAACATTCTTATGGGACAGATGTCAGTTGTAGGTCCAAGACCTGAAAGACCTGAGATTGCAGCACAGTATGAAGAAGAAATTCCTGAATTCAGATTCCGATTAAAGGTTAAGGCAGGATTGACAGGGTACGCTCAGGTATATGGAAAATATAATACAACTCCTTATGATAAGTTGAAGTTAGATTTGTACTATATACAGCATTATAAAGTGTGGACAGATATACAGTTGATTTTGATGACATTTAAGATTATGTTCCTTAAAGAGAACACTGAAGGTGTTGAGAAGGAGCAGAAAACCGCAAGTATTAAGAAAAAGGTGAAGTAGAATGACAGAAAATTATTCAGTGTTGATGTCAGTTTATCATAAGGAAAAACCTGAATATTTCAGGGCAGCCATAGAAAGTATACTTAATCAGACAGTAAAGACTAATGATTTTGTTATTGTCTGTGACGGTCCTTTAAATGAAGGCCTGGATAATGTTATTACAGAGGTTGTAACAGCTAATCCGGGCTTATTCAATATTTATAGAATGACAGAAAACAAAGGGCTTGCCATAGCTCTTAACAATGGAATATTACAGTGCAAAAACCAGATAATTGCCAGAATGGACAGCGATGACATAAGTAGAAATGACCGAATGGAAAAGCAGTTAAAGGCAATGAAGGAACATGACGCAGACATTGTAAGCTCTAATTTAATAGAGTTTGACGGCGATGTGTCTAACACAACCCTTACAAGACAGGTGCCTGAAAGTCATAAGGATATAGTGGCTTTTGCAAAAAAGAGAACACCGTTTAACCATCCGGCTGTTATGTATAGAAAGTCAGCAGTTGAGGATTCAGGATTTTATGATGATTATAGATTTTTTGAAGATTATAATCTTTGGGTTGCAATGCTAATGAAAGGACATAAGGGATATAATGTTCAGGAGAATCTTTTGTACATGAGGGCAGGTCAGGATATGTACAAGAGACGTGGCGGATTAGGCTATATTAAGTGCATATTCAGATTTAATAACCATTTAAGAAAGATTGGTTTTATATCTTTTGGTGCGTTTTTGAAAGGGATATTTGTGCGTATAGTTGTAAGTATAATTCCTAACGGACTAAGAAAAACAATATATTCCAAGGCACTTAGAAAATAAAAATCTAAAAGGATTGTACAATGAAAAAGGCAATTTTGAGAGTGTTTTTTAAACCTCTTACCATAATAAATAGAATAAAAAAGAAGGATGAGAAGCTTATTTTCTTCTATTCAAATCTGGGATTTAGAGATAATGTAAAAGCTTTTTACGATTATCTTATAGAAAATAATTATAATGAACAATTTAAAATAGTAGTTAGCATAAATGACTGGGAACAGTATGTGAAAAGAGCTCCAAAGAATGTTACTTTCATTAGTAATAAGCAGGGCATTAAATGGTTTATGAAAGCTAAATATGCTTTTTATTGTTTTGGAAAGTATCCAATAAAACCGTCAAAAAAGCAGACGGTTATAAATCTTTGGCACGGCACACCTCTTAAACGAATCGGTCATCTTGAGAAGGGGTGTGAGAACATTGACTATGACTTTTTTTCAAAGGTTCTTACAAGTGCGCCTATGTATAAGCCGATAATGGCTGATATTTTCGGATGTACAGAGAACCGGGTTGAAGTTATGGGAAATCCCCGTAATGATGAAATGTTCAAAAAAGACAGAATTAAGGATGACTATATAAAAGGAGGCGCAGGTAAGCTTATACTTTGGCTTCCAACATACAGAGAATACGATGAAGGCTTTATTATTTCCATACTAAATAAAGATGAACTTAACAGTTTAAATACTTATCTTATGGATAATAACATTAAGATGATTGTAAAGCTTCACCCACTTCAGACAGCAGATACACAGGGAATGGAATTATCCCACATTAAGTTTATTACTCAGGATGAGCTTAACAGGTCAGACATGACTGTGTATACTTTATTAAGAAATGCAGATGGGTTAATAACAGATTATTCATCAGTATATTTTGATTATATGCTTCTTAACAGACCGATAGGTTTTGCAGTGGAAGATATGGAAAAATATAAGAACAAAAGAGGGTTTATTTTTGACAACCCTAAGGAATATATGCCGGGACCTGAAATTAGGAACCTTTCAGATATAGAAGAATTTATTGAAGATATCGTTTCAGGCAATGACTTGTATAAGGAAGCAAGAGAGTCAGTAAATGATAAGATTAATTATTATAAAGACGGCAATTGCTGTAAGAGAGTAGCAGAAACATTTATTAAATAATGGAGAGTTGTATGAATGCTTCAACATTAAAACAGAAATTAAAAAAGAATAAAATAGCAAGAATTGGTGCGAAGGTTCTTTTGCCTAATCCTTATCCAAAATATTATGAAAAACTAGATGTGGACAGAAACATAATTTTATATGAATCATTTTATGGAAAAGGAATGACTTGTGGACCCAAGGCAATATTTGATCAGTTAACTAAGAGTATAGTCGTTACGTCAACTAAGCATGTCTGGGTTTATGACGATGAGAAACAGTGGGCAGCAAATTTTAAAAAGTATAAGAAGTGCGATTATGTTAAGTTTGTAAAATTCAAAAGTGACGAGTATTACAAAATGCTTGCCAGCGCAGGAGTTCTTATAAATAATAGCACTTTTCCACCATGTTTTATTAGAAAGCCTGAACAGGATTATATTAATACATGGCACGGAATACCGCTTAAGCTTATGGGATATGATATGCCTAACGGAAATATTGAATCTGCCAATACGGAAAGAAATTTCTTGCAGGCTAATTATTTGCTTTCACCTAATGAACATCATACAAAGATGTATACGGAAGCTTATAAGCTTAAAGGAATATATGAAGGTAAGATTATTGAAACCGGACAGGCAAGAACAGATACTATTTTTAACGCAGATAGAAATGAAGTGATAAAGAGCCTTAGATATTCAGGTGTTAATGTAGATGAAAATAAGAAGATTATAATGTATGCCCCAACATGGAAGGGCAACAGCTTTTCCAATCCACAGGCAGATGGAGAAGAATATGAAAAGCTTTATAACAAGGTTTGTGAAGTAATAGATACTAGTGAATGGCAGGTTTTAATAAAACCACATCAGGCTGTTTTCGATAAGATTAAGGATGATGAGAAATTAAAAGGTTGTCTTGTAAGTCCAAGACTTGATACTAATGAAGTTTTAAGTGTTACAGATGTGCTTGTGTCAGATTATTCAAGTATATTTTTTGACTTCCTTGTAACAGACAGACCTATAATGTTTTATATTCCTGATTTAGAGGAATATAAAGATACAAGAGGATTGTATATGGAGCCTGAAAAACTTCCGGGACCTGCAACTGACAGTTTAGACAAGCTAAGTGAAATGCTTGCAAATCCTTACGAAGCAGTAAAAGATTGGGCAGACAATTATAGAAATGCCAAAGAGCAGTTTTGTCCGGATGATGACGGCCATGTATCAGAGAGAATTGTAAATGCAATTTTTAAGAATGAATATAATCATATTAAAGTGGTAAGACCGCTTCAGAATAAGAAGAAAATATTTATTTCGCTGGGAAGGGCACTTCAGAATGGAATAACCCATTCATTTTTAAGTCTTTTAAATAATTTGAATTATGACAGATTTGACGTTACGGCTTATCTTTATGAGCCTATAGCAGAGGATCAGATTTTAAGAATAAACCAGATTAATAAGAATGTAAGAGTACTTGTAAGAACAGGAGGCAATGTGGCAACAAAAGAAGAGTTGTCCAAGATGTATTTTAGTATGGCCTTTAACTGTAAAGGTTCGTACGAAAAAATGTTGCCAGAAAAGTATTTTGAAAGAGAAGCCAGAAGACTGGTAGGGGATTGCAACTTTGATTCAGTTGTAGAGTTTTGTGGTTACTCACCAATTCTTGCATTAATATTGCCAAAGATAAAAAATAAAAAAACGGCAATATGGCAGCATAATGATTTGATTGCAGATGCCAACAGAAAGTTAGGTCATAAGAAACCGTTAAGGAGAAAGATGAGCATAATCTTTAACTTGTATCCAAGATGGGACAGATTAGTTTCCTGCAGTCATTCAGTTATGGAAGTTAACGAGAAGAATCTTTCAAGACCGGAGATTGAAGGTAAGTTCTCATATGCAAAGAATACTATTAACTATATGAGAGTTTTGGACAGCTTAGATAACGATTGTACTTATGAAAACTTTTCATTACCGGCAAGTAATGAAACAAGCTTTGTAACAATGGGAAGATTGTCTACAGAGAAGAATCATGGAAATCTTGTCAGGGCATTTGGAGAATATGTTAAGGAATATCCTAACAGTAAGCTTTATATTATAGGTGAAGGTCCTTTAAGGGAACAGGTTGAGGGCGAGATTGCAAGACTTAATCTTAAGGACAAGGTTATTCTTACGGGAAATCTTATAAATCCATTTACTTTAATGAAAAACTGTAAATGTTTTATACTTCCATCTATATATGAAGGACAACCTATGGTATTATTAGAAGCGCGTATTGTAGGGCTTCCTATAATAGTTTCAGATTTTTCATCAGTTAAGGATAGTCTGATGGAAAACGGACAATATTTGATTAATTCTTCAGAAGAAAGTATACTAGGGGGGTTAAGGGCTTTTTCAGAAGGAAAAGTTCCGAAATGTAATTTTGATCCAAAACAGTATAACAGAGAAGCTGTGGAAGAATTTGAAAACGCGATTATGTAAAAAATAATTATATAAAATAAGGAAAGGATAAAGGTCACTTAAAAGTGACACCTTAGAATTCTAAGGATGGTATAAATTATGAAGAGAGTTATTACTTATGGTACATTTGATATGCTTCACTATGGACATATTAATTTGCTAAGAAGAGCAAAGGAACTTGGAGATTATCTTGTAGTTGTTCTTTCAACAGATGAGTTTAACTGGAATTCAAAACAGAAGAAATGTTATTTCACATATGAACAAAGAAAGCAGGTTCTTGAAGCAATCAGATATGTAGACCTTGTTATTCCTGAAGAAAACTGGGAACAGAAGATTAGTGATGTTCAGGATTATAAGATTGACACATTTGTAATGGGAAATGACTGGGAAGGAAAGTTCGACTTCTTAAAGGATTACTGTGAAGTTGTATATCTTCCAAGAACAGAAGGAATTTCAACAACACAGATTAAGACAGATTTAAACCACAAAGATATGGCTGCTAAGGGAGATAAGTAATGGTTAGCATTATAGTAACTCATAAGAAAGATACATTATATTTAAAAGATTGTTTGGAAAGTATTGCCGAACAGCAATTTAAGGATTACGAAACTATTCTTGTAGTTGACCACACAGAGGATAATATCGAACCTTTAATAGAAGAGTTCAAGGATAAGATTAACTTAAAGGTGTTTTATCTTGAAGATAAACATGGTGTCAGCAGTGCAAGAAACCTTGGTCTTGATAAGGCAACAGGAGAGTATGTCTATTTCCTTGATAATGACGATTACCTGTATGGCGATTCTATTAAGTTATTATTGGATGTAATGGATGAAGATACAGATATGGCTTATGGAAGAATGAAACATACATGGTTCCAGAAGCAGGCATTTAATGACAGCCAGGGTGATGATGACGACAATAATGATAATGGCGCAGATGATAAAAAAGTAATTTATGACTTTAATGAACCTTACTCGAATATGCTTGAAAAATATCGTAAATTAGACAAGATTACTGTTTTAGCAGCTATTTATAAGAAGTCATTATTTACAGACAATAATATTAGATTTAATGAAAAACAGACATATTTTTCAGATACAAAAGTTTTAGTTCAGCTTTTAAATAACGCTAAGAATATTAAAAGCAACGAAGAATCAGTATATGTTAAGCGCCATCATAATGATAAGGCTAAGAATCCTGCAATTTCACAGTTTACTAGAGAGGAAACAATGCCGGATTATTTTGTTGCATACAAGAATGCAATTAAGGCAGCAGGAACAAATGAGAGAATTATAAACCATTTATATTATATTCTTGCAAAGTTTGTTGTTAAAGAATACATTATGAAAATGCGTTGGTCAGAAGATGACAGATGGAGAAATGAATTCTTTACGGAATTAGCAACTCTTGCAAAAGATATTAATAACAAAGTATTAAAAGATGATTTTACACATGCTGAAAAGGCAATGGTTAAATCAATGAAACATAACGATTTCGCTAAGATGAAAAAGAAAGCTATGCGTGTTCTTTTCAACAGAAAAATCGTAAAAATGATAAAGAACCCAAGAGTAAGAAATAAGACTATTGCTCTTTATGTATTTAACAAGATGAAATTAAAAGAAAACTGGGTGGTTTTTGAAAGCTTTATGGGAAGAAACTGTTCAGGACAGCCTAAATATGTATATAAATATTTGCAGGAAGCTTATGGCGACAAGTATAAATGCATATGGGTTGTTGACAGAAAAGGTGTTGAAATACCGGGAAAACATAAAACATGTAAGCGTTTCAGCTTGAAATACTATTACTATATGAATAGAAGCAAATATTGGGTTAACAATATGAGACAGCCTCTTAGCATTCCGAGACGTGAAGAAACAGTTATGTTAGCTACATGGCATGGAACACCACTTAAGAGACTTGTATTTGATATGGATGATGTACATTCAGCGAACCCAAGATACAAGGATATTGTATTTAAACAGACAAGAGCATGGGATTATTTGTTATCCGACAATCCTTTCTCAACAGAAAGATTCCAGAGCTGTTTCAGATTTGAAAAAGAAAAGATTTTGGAATACGGATATCCTGCTAATGACCCAATGTATGCACCTGACAGAGAAGAGCAGGCAGCAAAGATTAAAGAGAAACTTGGAATTCCAAAGAATAAGAAAGTTATCCTTTATGCTCCAACATGGAGAGATGACCAGTTCTACGAAGCAGGACAGTATGGTTTTGAACTTGATCTTGATGTTAACAGACTTCAGGAAGAGTTTGGGGATGAATATGTATTGTTATTAAGACTTCACTATTTCATAGTAGACCAGCTTGATTTAAGTAAATATGGTGATTTTACAGTTGACGGCAGCAGTTATGATGATATTACTGATTTGTATCTTATTTCAGATATGCTTATTACAGACTACTCATCAGTATTCTTTGATTATGCTAACCTGAAACGTCCTGTACTTTATTACACATACGATTTGGACAAGTATAGAGATGTACTTAGAGGATTTTATCTTGATATGGAAAAGGACTTACCGGGGCCATTGCTTTTAACTAACGATGAAGTAGTTGATGCAATTAAGAATATCGACAAAATCAAAGAACAATACAAAGACAGATATGAAGAATTCTACAACAGATTCTGTTGTGTTGATGACGGACACGCAGCCCAGAGAGTAGTAGAAAAAGTATTTAAATAAAAGATTTAACTAATTTTAAAAATTTAAAAACTAACGGTTTTTAAAGTTTGAAAACAGGTAGCCCTAACTATAATATTGAAATCAAAGCATGTTTTCACAGTATTGTAGTTAGGGTTTTTAAGGTATAGAGATTAATAAATTAAAAGTTGATTTTTTTATTTGTTTATAAGGAGAAGGTATGTTAAGCATTATTATTGCTTTTGGAAAAGGAAAAGAATATTTAAAAGATTGTTTTGACAGCATTAAGGAGCAGGATTATAAAGACATAGAAACAGTGCTTGTTTTAGACAAAGCTAACATAAATCCGGAAGAAAATATTGAAGAACTGATAAGTGAGTTTTCACAGTCAATTAATTTAAAAGTTTATGAAACCGGTGATAATTCAGGAGTAAGTGCCGCCAGAAATTTGGGACTTTTAAAGGCTAATGGAGAGTATGTGTATTTCCTCGATAGTGATGATTATCTTATGGAAGATACATTAACCGGATTAATGAAAACAATGGATGAGAATAAAGACCTTACATATGGTCGCATTTTTCATACATGGTTTAAGAAGGCCGCTTTTAATGTGGATCAGGGAGATGTTATCGACGATGGAAGCGAACAGGAAGTAGATTCTAAGGTTAATAATGATGATAACTTTAATTTCTCAGAAATAAATGATTATAAGTTAAAAAATTTCGCCAATTTATCAGAAATAACAGTTCTAGGGACAGTGTTTAAAAAGAAATTCTTAACAGATAATAATATTAAGTTTAATGAAGAGCAGAAATATTATTCTGATCCGGAATTTTGGACTAAAGTTCTTATGAATGTGAAAAATTATGGCTGCAATAAGGATAGTATTTACGTAAAGAGATATCACAATGACAAGATTAATCTGCCATCTATTTCTCAAATGGAAGATGATAAGAAGGATGCTCATTTTGTTCAATCATTTCTTGATTGTATGAAATTATCAGAGAGCAAAAATGATATTAGAAATCACTTTGAAAAAATGGCCTGCGATTATTACGTAAAAGTATTTAGCAGAAAGTTTCATGATAATTCAGCAGATAAAGAATCAATTGATTTTGCCTTAATGTCTTCTATGGTTAAGGAATGTGGAAAGAAGACCATTTCAAAATATGGTTTTGTGGAAAAGAAAATTCTTAAAAATGCCACAGACTATAATATGGAAAAAGTAAAAAAATGGTCAAATATAAGACTTATTAAGAGAAAACTTGTAATGATGTTTACAAGCAAAAAGCATATGTATAGAACCATTAATCTATACGTTTTTGGCAAGATGAAACAGAAAGACAACTGGATTGTTTTTGAAAGTTTCGTTGGAAGAAACTATTCAGGACAGCCAAAATATATTTACCGGTACCTTCAGAAGAATTACGGTTCCAAATTTAAATATATTTGGGTTGTTAATGACAAAAATCTTGTAATTGACGGAAATTGTAAGAAGATTAAGCGTTTTGGATTAAAATATTATTATTACATGACAAGAAGTAAATATTGGGTTAACAATATGAGACAACCTCACGCATATCCTAAGAGAGACAGTCAGATAATGCTTGAAACATGGCATGGAACACCACTTAAAAAACTGGTTTTTGATATGGATGATGTACACTCAGCTAACCCTAAATATAAGCAGATTGTTTACAAGCAGTCAAGAAAATGGGACTACCTATTATCAGATAACCCGTTTTCAACAGAAAAGTTTCAGAGCTGTTTTATGTATGAAAAAGACAAAATTCTAGAATTGGGATACCCGGCAAATGATCCTTTGTATGATAAGGATTTAGATAAAAAAGCAGATGAATTAAAAACAAAACTTGGCATACCAAAGAATAAAAAAGTTCTTCTTTATGCACCAACATGGAGAGATGATAATTCTTACGGTGCCGGTGAGTACAAGTTTGAATTGGCACTGGACCTTAAACGCTTAAAAGAAGAAATAGGTGATGAATATGTAATTCTTCTTAGAATGCATTATTGGATAGTAGACAAGCTTGATTTAACAGGAATGTCTGATTTTGTTATTAATGTAAGTAATTACAGTGACATAACAGACATATATATTGTGTCAGATATTTGTATGACAGACTATTCATCAGTATTTTTTGACTATGCTAATCTTAAACGCCCTATTTTGTACTATATGTATGACCTTGAAAAATACAGAGACGTTCTTAGAGGTTTTTATCTTGATATTGAAAAAGAACTTCCGGGACCAATACTTCAGACTAACGATGAAGTAATAGATGCAATTAAAAATATTGATAAGGTTAATGAAGAATACAAAGATAAATATCAGGAATTTTATAATAGATTCTGTTGCATAGACGACGGTAATGCGGCAAAGCGTGTATGCGAAAAAGTATTCGGTTTAAAGTAGAAAAAATAAATGATTTGTAAAAAAAGTCAGTGCCTTTAATATTTTATAGATAAAGTAACCTGATTAATAAGCAGAAACATAAAAATGTTACAAAACATAATGTATTTGACATATTTTTGTAAATATATATAATTAAACCATGTATCGCCTAAATTAAGGACATACAGGACTGAACTTAGAATAAGTACAAATTAAAGAGAGAGAAGGTCCTAAGCTTAATAGGGCAAACATATTGGATTGGAGATTTTTATGAAGAATTATATCGACAGTTTTATGAGATATAGATTCCTTTTAGTTGAATTAGTTAAGAAAGGAATTAAATTAAAATACAGAAGATCATATTTAGGATTAGTATGGACTCTGTTGGAACCATTGCTTACAATGATAGTTCTTACATTTGTATTCGGATCTATGCTTGGAAGTAAAGGTGGAGTTTACGGACCGGAATTATATCCGGTATATATTCTTTGTGGACGACTTTTATATAGTTGTTTCTCAAGTGCCTCAAAGATAGGAATGAGATCAATAAGATCAAACCAGGCAATGATAAAGAAAGTATACGTACCAAAATATCTATATCCTTTATCAAGTGTAATTTATAACTACGTTATATTCTTACTATCACTTATAGTACTTGCGATAGTAGGTGTTGTAAGAGGAATTCCACTTACATGGCATATTATAGAAATAGTAATTCCTGTTTTTGTATTATTAATTATGTGTATAGCAGCAGCAATGTTCCTTTCAACAGTCTGCGTATTCTTTAGAGACATTGAATACCTTTGGGACGTATTACTTATGCTGTTAATGTATTGCTCAGCAATATTCTATTATGTTGATAATATTGGAAGCTCAGTGGTTAGAACAGTAATCAGAATGAATCCGCTGTATTGTATTATTGAAAACTTCAGACACGTTGTATTGTTAGGAGAATCAATATTTACAAGCTCAATGGAAATCAATATGTTGATTTATTCATCAGTGTTTAGTGTTGTTGCACTTATCATAAGTGTAATTGTATTTAAAAAGAATCAGGACAGATTTATCCTATACATCTAAAGGAGGCTGATTATGGGCAATAAAAAAATTGCACTTAAAGTTGAAAATATAAGTATCCGCTTTAACTTAAGTAAAGAAAAAGTAGATAACTTAAAAGAATTAATAATAAAGAAATTAAAAGGGCAGAAGATTCACTTTAATGAATTTTGGGCTTTGAAAAACATAAATTTTGAACTGCAAAAAGGTGACCGTTTAGGAATCCTTGGATTAAACGGTGCCGGAAAAAGTACACTTCTTAAAGTAATTGCAGGTGTGTACAAACCAACGACAGGTACAGTAAAAAGATACGGCCACATTGCTCCAATGATAGAATTGGGCGCAGGCTTTGATCCTAACTACACAGGAAGAGAGAACGTATTCCTGTACGGTTCAGTACTTGGATTTTCAAGAGAATTTCTTGAAGAAAAATATGACGAAATCTTAGAGTTCTCAGAACTTGGAGAATTTATAGATGTACCAATAAAGAACTATTCATCAGGTATGAGAGCAAGACTTGGATTCTCAATCGCTACAGTAGTAGAACCTGAAATCCTAATATTAGATGAAGTATTATCAGTAGGTGATGCTAAGTTCAGAAAGAAATGTGAGCGAAAAATGCAGAAAATGTTCGACCACGGCGTAACAGTATTATTCGTATCACACAGCCTTGCACAGGTAAAAAGACTCTGTAACAAAGCCATTCTCCTTGAACATGGTCAGCTAATAGCCCAGGGAGACATAGACGACGTTTCAGAAATATACGAAAGAAAACTGGAGGAATAAAAATGCATTACGTAACAAAAGGAACATGCTCAAGAGCAATCGACTTTGACGTAGTAGACGGCAAAGTAACAAATACAAAATTCACAATGGGATGCATGGGAAACACACAGGGTGTTGCATCACTTGTAGAAGGAATGGAAGTAGAAGAAGTAATCAAAAGATTAAAAGGTATCGACTGCGGAGGCAGAGGAACATCATGCCCGGATCAGTTGGCAAAAGCACTTGAACAATACTTAGAAGAAAACAAGTAAGAAATAAAGTAAACAGTTCGTTGTAAAAATTGGAAAATAATGTGGAACGATTGGTTTACATAAAATCAAACAAAATAACAAAAAACAAGCGGGTTCGTTATGACTAGTCATAATAAACCCGTTTCGACTATAATTGAAAAAGCTAACAGAACTTCTTGTCACAGGAAAAATTTTATATACGCAAACAATAGGCAGAAATTCGCAATTTTGCGAGCATAGCGTAAAGCGCAAAACCTACTGTCTGAGCCATAGGCGAGTTTAGGTTTTCGCTTTGCAATAGGCGGCGGAGCAAAATAAGAATTTCAACGTGTTTGCATATAAAATTTTTCCTGTGACAAGAGAATCAATAGCTTTTGCAATTGAAATAGAAAAGGAGAAATTATGCTAGGAATAATAGGCGCTATGGACGTAGAGGTCAATAGCATTAAATCAGAATTAGAAAACGTAGAAATCAAGAACATTGCCGCAATGGACTTTTACAAAGGCACCCTTGCCGGCAAGGAAGTAGTAGTTGTAAAATGTGGTGTCGGCAAGGTTAACGCAGCCATTTGTGCACAGATACTTGTAAGTGTATTTGGCGTAAGTGCCTTAGTTAACACAGGTGTTGCCGGCTCACTTAACAATGATATTAACATTTGCGACATTGTAGTTTCAACAAGTGCGTTAGAACACGACATGGACGTTACACCTTTAGGATATGCCAAAGGGGTAATTCCGGATATGGACCAGTCAGAGTTTAAGGCAGATGAGAACCTTATTAAACTTGCAAAGGACAGCGCAGAGGAAGCAGGGCTTGACGTTAAAATTTTTGAAGGCAAGGTAGTTTCAGGTGACCAGTTTATTGGAACACATGAAGCAAAGGTTTATTTAAGAGATACCTTTAATGGTGACTGTGCAGAAATGGAAGGAGCTTCAATCGCCCACACTGCATATTTAAATAAAACACCTTATGTTGTAATTAGAGCAATCTCTGACAAAGCAGACGGTGGAGCACAGATGGATTATCCTACTTTTGAAGCAAAAGCAGCAGAAAATTCAATTAAACTTATAAATTGTATGATTAAAAATTATTAGAAGCAGATATGGATAACACTAAAATCATATTTTTTGACATAGACGGAACACTAATCGATATGGAAAAGAAATGTGTTACGGAAAAGATGCTTGAAACACTAAGAAGATTACAGGAAAAAGGCATTGGCGTAAATAAAGTTCTTGAATACTATGGCATAGACAAGTCTCAGGCAATGGCTTTCGGTGACGGCAATAATGACATTGAAATGTTTGAACAAGTTGGACATCCTATAGCAATGGGAAATGCATCTGATGATTTAAAAGCCATATCAGAGCAGATTTGCGGTCATGTTGCGGAAGATGGAATTTACTATTTTTGTAAGGAAAACAATTTAATCTAAAAATTAAATGTCGTATTACGACGAACGGTTTTTGGTGTGCAATAAAAGAAAATGTGCTAAAATGCTAATAAGTTTTCAGATGGATTACTATACATTTAAGTGAGGGGGATTTTTTAGTATGGCAGATTATACTTTTATTGAAATGAAGGAATGGTTTTATAACAATGCACCGAAGATAATTAACGAGAAATACTTTCTATACGTAATGGGAAGTATTTTTTTGTTGGGAATTTTTACAAAATGGCTGGCGGCATTTGGATATGGCAGAATGATTAGAAAAGCAGAGCATATGTCAAATCCAAAGAATGCAACTTTAAGACAGATTAAAATGAAATATGACAGCATAAAAGAAATAAACGGGCACGTGGCGAATCCAATGATTTTTGCTGCAAGAAGTCTGAATAAATGCAAATTAGGTATATTTTCATTAAATAAGCTTAATAATATTATAAACGTGTGTATTATTTTAAGTGTTACATTGGCAGTTGGAACAGGTTTTGGAATTTATCTTACGGGAAAAAGTAAGATAGAGGCGATAGTATACGTTTTGATTGGATATTTCTTTGGAATGGTTCTTGACATGATTAACCGAAGCACAAAAATATCCGAAAAACAGACAGAACTTACCTATATTTTGGTTGATTATTTGGAAGATTCAGTTGTGGTTAGAGAAAATGGCCATATGGAAAAACCGGGAAATGAAAATATTGTACAAGAAAAGCAGTCTGAAACTAGCACTAATAACAAGGAATTTGAATCAGATGAACAAATCCTTAATCAGGTGATTGGCGAATTTCTACAATAATCAACAATGTAAGGCAAAAGTCTTGAAAAAATCGTTTCAACATTTTATAATGTAATTTAGTTTTGTAATAAACGGAGGAATTGAGACATGGCTAAAGTTACATTTGATTATTCAAAAGCTGAATCATTTATCTCAAATGATGAAGTTAACAGCATGAAAGAAATTGCCGAAAACGCAAAAAAAGTTTTAGTTGAAAGAACAGGGGCAGGTAATGATTTCCTTGGATGGATTGATTTGCCGGTTGATTACGATAAAGAAGAATTTGACAGAATCAAGAAAGCAGCAGCAAAGATTCAGAGCGATTCAGAAGTACTTATCGTTATAGGTATTGGTGGTTCTTATCTTGGAGCAAGAGCTGCAATTGAATTTTTAAGACATGGTTTTTACAACAATGTGCCTAAGGAAGTAAGAAAGACACCTGAAATCTACTATGCAGGTAATAGCATTAGCCCTTCATACTTACAGGGATTACTTGATGTAGTTGGAGATAGAGATTTCTCAGTTAACATTATTTCTAAGTCTGGTACAACAACAGAACCAGCTATCGCTTTCAGAGTTTTCAAAGAAAAACTCGAAAAGAAATATGGAAAAGAAGAAGCTGCAAAGAGAATTTATGCAACAACTGATGCTAAGAAGGGTGCATTAAAAGGACTTGCAACAGCAGAAGGATACGAAAGCTTCGTAGTTCCTGATGATGTTGGAGGACGTTTCTCAGTTCTTACAGCAGTAGGTTTATTACCAATTGCAGTAAGTGGTGCTGACATTGACAAGTTAATGGAAGGTGCAGCAAGCGGAAGAGAGAAAGCATTAAACAACGCATTTGAAGAAAATGATGCAATGAAATATGCAGCAATTAGAAATATATTATTAAGAAAAGGTAAGCTTATCGAAGTTACAGCTAACTACGAACCAAGTCTTCATTACTTTGGTGAATGGTGGAAGCAGTTGTACGGCGAAAGCGAAGGAAAAGACCAGAAGGGTATTTTCCCGGCAGCAGTTGACCTTACAACAGACCTTCACTCAATGGGACAGTTCATTCAGGACGGTTCAAGAACAATGTTTGAAACAGTAATCAACATTGAAAAGTCAAGAACTTCAGTAGTTATCGACGAAGATCCTGAAGATTTAGACGGACTTAACTACTTAGCAGGTAAGGATATGGATTTTGTAAACAAGAGTGCCATGAACGGTACAATTCTTGCTCACACAGATGGAAATGTTCCTAACCTTATGGTAAGGGTTCCTGAACAGAACGAATTTTACCTTGGTGAATTATTCTATATGTATGAATTTGCATGTGGCATAAGTGGTTACATTCTTGGAGTTAATCCATTTAACCAGCCTGGTGTAGAAAGCTACAAGAAGAATATGTTCGCATTACTTGGCAAGCCGGGATACGAAGATATGACAGAAGCATTATTAAAGAGATTATAATCTTAAGGATGTTTAGTTTAACAATAAATTATAGTTTGAAAGCTATTTAGTTTAATGGATATTGTAATTTAAACAGTTTCTAATAAAGAATTTAGTATTAGAGATATATAAGAATTTTTAGGAGATGGGATTTTTTCCTGTCTCCTTTTCTTTCTTGCGAAATAAGCTAATGTGCTTTACAATTAGAACTAAGAGTTTGCCAAAAAAGGAGTAGTTATGAGTAAAAAAAGTGTTTCCATAAAAGATATTGCAAAATTAGCAGGGGTGTCAATTGCCACTGTTTCAAGGGTAATTAACCGGAATGGAAAGGTTGCACCTGAAACTGAAAAGAAAATATTGCAGGTTATGGAAGAAAACCACTATGTACCTAATCTTTTGGCAAAAGGTTTTAGAACTCAGAAATTCACAACAATCGGAATAATTGTTCCTGATATTTCTATTGAATTTTTTAGCAAAATAGCAAAAAAAGTGCAAACTATTTTTTTTGAAAGAGGATATGCAACCATAATATGTAACACCAATGAGGATTACAAAATGGAACGCCAGTGCATCAATATGCTTCAGGCTCAGCACGTAGGGGGGATTATTCATATAGTCTCCGTTACAACCGAGAAGGAGAAAAAGACTTCAATACCTACGGTTTACATAGACAGGGAACCGGCGTATGGAAACACCAAAAAGGATATGGTTCTTATTGAAAGCGACAACGTGTCAGGTGGATATCAGGCAACAAACGAAATGATTAAAAAAGGTTGCAAAAATATAATTTGTTTTTGCCCTAAGGATAAAGGCTCAACACATATAAAAAGATGGGAAGGCTATTGTAAGGCAATGGAAGAAACAGGAGGTAAGCCACGATTAGTAAGTCTTGACAATGTATCGGAGGTGGATGCTTACGAGAAAGCCATAGAACTATTCGGGAAAGACAAAGAGATTGATGGAGTTTTTGCCACAACTGACCTTATTGCCATAGGTGTATTAAAGGCATTAAAAGAATTAAAAATAAAGGTGCCTTCTCAGGTAAAAGTATTCGGCTATGATAATAGCCTGTTATCAGAGATTGCTACAACACCTATAGCTACGGTGGAACAGCCGATAGAGTTAATGTCTGAAAAAGCAGCTGAAATGTTGGAAAAACTAATGGACGGAGAAAGGCCGGAAGAAAGCCATATTGTGGTTCCGGTGAAATTAGTGAAAAGAAAAACAGGAAAATAAGTTATTTGATAAATTATAGAAGAATATATTGACAATAATAATGTAAACGTTTACACTAAAAACAAGTAAGAAACATAAGAGACAACTAAATGGGAAACGTATATGTGTTTCTCATAGTTTTTAGAAAAGATCTAAATTTTTATATCATCGAATTATGAAAGAAGAAAGGAAGAATATTATGGAAAAATTATTATGTCCATCAATGATGTGTGCAAATTACAGAAACTTGGAGAAGGAAGTTAATGATTTAATTGAAGCAGGGGTAGATATCTTCCATATTGATATTATGGACGGACAGTTTGTTCCAAACTTTGGAATGGGATTACAGGATGTGGAGTATATTTGCAAAGCATCAACAATACCTGTTGATGCACATTTGATGATTGAAAATCCTGGCAACTATGTTGAGAAGTTTGCAAAATTGGGAATTGACATTATTTATATTCATCCCGAATCAGATGTACATCCAACAAGAACATTACAGTCAATTATAGACTTGGGCGTAAAGCCGGGCATTGCAATTAATCCGGGAACAGCGGTAGAAACAATTAAGCCATTGTTACCATTTGTGGATTATGTAATGGTAATGAGTGTTAATCCGGGATTCTCAGGACAGAAGTACATCTCTTCAGTAGATGAAAAGATTGCACAGCTAGTAGAATTAAAAGAAAAATATGGCTACGAGGTAATGCTTGATGGTGCATGCTCACCTGAAAGAGTGGAAACTTTAAGCAAGGTTGGTGTTAAAGGATTTATCCTTGGAACATCAGCATTATTTGGCAAGGAAAAATCTTATAAAGAGATTGTTAAAGAGTTAAGAAGCTTGTAGAAGTGTCAAAGTAGAAATTTAACAGAATTGTTGTGCATAAAATAAGGCAGAGGTGACTTATGAATAATGAATGTGTAATTGGTATTGATATCGGCGGAACTAATATAAGAATCGGGCGTACTGATGAAAATGATCAGCTTGTGGATTTTGAAAGGGTTTCAAGCAAGGAAACATTTAAGGACGGAAACATATCAGAAAGTTTGACTGAAGTTTTAAAGAATTATCTTGATAAGTATTGCAAGAATGTGCAGGTTAAGCAGATTGCAATTGGAATCCCTGCAACTTTAAGTTCAGACAGAAAGCAGATTCTTCAGGTTCCTAACATAAAAGGAATGGATGGTCTTTTTCTTGGAAAAGAATTAGAAGAAAATCTTGGCATTCCTGTTGTATTGGAAAAAGACGTAAATATGTTATATTACTGGGACAAGTATGATAAAAAGCTTAGTGATGAAGGTGTAGGCATTGGTGTTTACATTGGCACAGGAGTAGGTAACGCAATATTTATCAATGGAAAACCACTGGCAGGCAAAGATGGTGTGGCAGGAGAACTTGGTCACATTCCAATGATCGGTGGAACAAGTCAATGTGGCTGTGGAAACCTTGGCTGCTCAGAGTGCTATGCGTCAGGTTGGAAGTTGGTTGAGTTGAAAGAGGAATACTATCCTGATGTAGATATGAATGATTTGTTTGTAAAGAAAAGCAATGATACGGTGCTAAAGAATTTTGTGGACAATATTGCCTGCGTGGCATGCGCTGAAATCAATATACTAAATCCTGACTCCATTATTTTCGGTGGCGGAGTAATTAATATGAAAGGCTTCCCTAAGGATTATTTGGAAGAAAGATTGTATGTGCATGCAAGAAAACCGTATCCGGCAGAAAGCCTTGAAATCCAGTACTCAGAAGATAAAGTAGACAACGGAGTAAAAGGCGCAATAATATTTGCAAAAACATTGTTAGAAAAATAGAGAATATATAATAATTGATATTTATTAATGAAAAAATAAGAGTCGCTTAGTGCGGCTCTTATTTTCGGTTGGGGTGGATGAATGGCCGGATGGGAATAAGGACAACTTTTAACATAAAAATACAAAAATACACAAAACATTCAAGAAAAAACAAGCAAATAACAACAAAATCACATAAAAAATAAAAACGTTATTAGTAAAAATATCCATAAAAAAAGTAAAAAATAGAAAAAAATTGCTATTTAATCTAAAAATATTCTATTTTTTTTGTACAAGATAAAATCTATAATGAACGTAGTCAATGAGACGGGAAAACAAAAAGTTAAAAAACAGGAGGAACAGTTAAATGAGAAAATCAAAATTATTAACAGTGTTGGTAGCAGCAGCAATTGGAGTTTCAATGGTAGGATGTGGTTCATCAGGAGGAAGTTCAAGTAATGGAAGTGGCGGAAGCAGTTCAGGCGGAGACGTAGCCAATAAGGACAAGCCTTTATGTTGGTACAATCGTCAGCCATCAAACAGTTCAACAGGTGAACTTGATAAGACAGCACTTACATTTAATGACAAAACATATTATGTAGGATTTGATGCTAATCAGGGTGCGGAACTTCAGGGACAGATGGTTGTTGATTACATTAAAAAACACATTGATAAAATTGATAGAAACGGAGACGGAGTAATCGGATATGTACTTGCAATTGGTGATATCGGACATAATGATTCAATAGCACGTACATGTGGTGTTCGTTCACAGCTTGGAACAGCAGTAGACAAAGGTGGAAGCGTTGATTCATCACCTGCAGGAACAAACGTTGATGGAACATCAAAAGTAGTTAAAGATGCAAAATTAGAAGTTAACGGAAAAACATATACAATCAGAGAACTTGCTTCTCAGGAAATGAAAAACTCAGCCGGAGCAACATGGGATGCAGCAACAGCAGGTAACGCAATTGGAACATGGACAGCTTCATTTGGTAAACAGATTGATGTAGTTGTTTCTAATAACGATGGTATGGGAATGTCAATGTTCAATGCATGGGCAAAGGACAACAAAGTTCCAACATTTGGATATGATGCTAACAGCGATGCAGTAGCAGCAATTGCAGAAGGCTACGGCGGAACAATTTCACAGCACGCAGACGTACAGGCATACCTTACACTTAGAGTTCTTCGTAATGCACTTGATGGTGTAGATGTAGATACAGGTATCGGTACAGCAGATGATGCAGGAAACTGCCTTACAAAGGATGAAGATTACAGATACAGCGAAGAAGAAAGATCATATTACGCATTAAACGTAGCTGTAACAGAAGACAATTATAAAGACTTTACAGATTCAACAAAGATTTATGACAAGGTTTCAAAACAGCTTGATGCAAGTAAGAGTCCTGAAAAGAAAGTATGGCTTAACATTTACAATGCATCAGATAACTTCCTTAGCTCAACATATCAGCCATTACTTCAAAAGTATGATGATCTTCTTAACCTTAAAGTAGATTACATCGGTGGTGATGGTCAGACAGAATCAAATATTACAAACCGTTTAGGTAACCCTAGCGAATATGATGCATTTGCAATTAACATGGTTAAAACAGATAATGCAGCTTCATATACATCAATTCTTTCAAAATAGAATTCTAATTAAAGATTAAACTGGTTGTAGAAGGGGGCTTTAAAGCCCCCTTATTAAAAGAAGAGGAAGTATAAATATGGCAGGAGATAAGAATGAATACATCTTGTCGATTAATGGAATGAGCAAATCATTTGGCCGAAATAAGGTTTTAAAACATATTAGTTTAAATGTTAAACCGGGGTCTATCATGGGACTTATGGGTGAAAACGGAGCCGGAAAATCGACAATGATGAAATGTCTCTTCGGAACTTATCAAAAGGACGAAGGAACGATAATATTAGATGGAAAAGAAGTAAACTTTTCAGGTCCTAAAGAAGCACTGGAAAATGGTGTGGCAATGGTACATCAGGAACTTAACCAGTGCCTTGAGAGAAGTGTTGTAGATAATTTGTTTTTAGGAAGATATCCTAAGAACTCAATGGGCGTAGTTGATGAAGGAAGAATGAAAAAAGAAGCTTCAGACTTATTCAGAAAACTTGGAATTACAGTTAATATGACTCAGCCAATGAAGAAAATGTCTGTATCACAAAGACAGATGTGTGAAATAGCAAAAGCTATATCATACAATTCAAAAGTAATTGTACTTGATGAACCTACATCATCACTAACAGCACCGGAAGTTGAAAAGTTATTTAAGATGATGAGACAGTTGAAAGAACAGGGAATCTCATTAATATACATATCACACAAAATGGATGAAATATTCGAAATTTGTGATCAGATTTCAGTTTTACGAGATGGAAGTCTTGTTATGACAAAAGACAGCAAAGACACAGATATGAATGAACTTATTTCAGCAATGGTTGGACGTTCACTTGATAACAGATTTCCACCTGTAGATAATAAGCCGGGAGAAGTTATTTTCTCAGTGGAAAATTTGTCTACTAAATACGCACCTAAACTTCAGAATATATCATTTGACATAAGAAAAGGAGAAATCTTCGGATTATATGGACTTGTAGGTGCAGGAAGAACGGAATTACTTGAAACAATATTTGGAATGCGTACAAGAGCAGCAGGAAATGTAATTTATGATGGAAAAATAATGAATTTTACATCAACAAAGGATGCAATGGATCATGGCTTTGCACTTATAACAGAAGAAAGAAAGGCCAATGGCTTATTCTTAAAGGGAGACATTACATTTAATACTACTATTGCAAATATGAATCACTACAAAAAAGGTATAGCATTATCCAAAGATGAAATGGTTCGTGCAACGGCAAATGAAATAAAAGTTATGCATACTAAATGTATGGGACCGGATGATATGATTTCAAGCCTTTCAGGTGGTAATCAGCAGAAAGCAATATTTGGAAGATGGCTTGAACGTTCACCTAATATCTTTATGATGGATGATCCAACAAGAGGTATTGATGTTGGAGCCAAATACGAAATATATGAATTGATTATAAACATGGCAAAACAGGGAAAAACAATTATAGTTGTTTCATCTGAAATGCCGGAAATTTTAGGTATAACTAATAGAATAGGCGTTATGTCTAATGGACATTTGGCAGGAATAGTTAACACTAAAGAAACAGATCAGGAAGAATTATTAAGACTTAGTGCTAAGTATTTGTAAAAAAGAGAGGAGCATAAGATATGGCAGAGAAAGGATTTATTCTTTCGGCTGAAGAGGAGTTAAAACTTCGAGAGCCCATAGATGAATATATAGGAAAAATACAGGAACAGATAGATGCTTTAAGATTAGATGGTACAGACAAGGTTAGAAGCTTAAAGAACCATATTGCAGTTGTAAAAGAAAGCAAAAATCTATCAAAAGAAGAAAAGACAAAAATTATCGAAAACGATAAAAAAGTATTAGAAGAGGCAAACGCAGTTGAAAGTCGTAATAAAGACAAAGTAAACAAATTAATTGCAGAAGCTGAAGATTATCTTTCAAAAAATTATAACAGCCAGTACTACAATAAGGTGGTTAACAGTTGTGAAGCTGAAAAAGAGGCTGAAAAGAAAGAGTATGAGAGAATTTGTGCAGTATTAAAAGAAGAACATACAGCACAGTTAAGTAAATTATCCGATCCGGATGAGATTAAAGATGAAAAATATGTTTACAAGAATAAAATATATGATGTGAAGATGGCACATGAATCAAAATGTCAGGAAATCAAAGACAGAAAACATGATGCGTTTTTACATAAGTATCATTTAATCGACTTGTTGCGAATGTCAAAATATACATTTGCACAAAAGAGAGCACAGAGTATAGAAAACTATAAGTATTCATTTAATTTAGCACAGTTTCTTTACAAGAATGGCTTGTATATTGTTATTGTTCTAATATTTATTGGATTATGTGCAGTAACTCCAATAGTAAAAAATACACAGTTGCTTACATACACAAACATACTTAACATTTTGCAACAGGCTTCCCCTAGAATGTTCCTCGCCCTTGGGGTTGCAGGATTAATCCTTTTAACAGGAACGGACCTTTCCGTAGGACGTATGGTTGGTATGGGTATGGTAGCGTCGACCATAATAATGCATAACGGTATTAATACAGGTGGAGTATTTGGCCACATATTTGACTTTTCAAGTATGGGTCCTGTAAACAGAGCAATTTTGGCATTAGTTGTCTGCATTGTACTTACAACATTCTTTGCTATGATAGCAGGATTCTTTATGGCAAGATTTAAGATGCATCCATTTATTTCAACAATGGCTAACATGCTTATTATCTTTGGTTTAGTTACATATGCAACAAAAGGTGTTTCATTCGGTGCAATTGACCAGGCAATACCTAATATTTTCATTCCTCAAATAGGTGGTTTCCCAACAATTATACTTTGGGCATTAGTTGCCATTGCAATTGTATGGTTTATCTGGAATAAAACAACTTTTGGAAAAAATCTGTTTGCTGTAGGTGGAAATCCTGAAGCAGCAGCAGTATCAGGAATCTCAGTATTCAAAGTAACTATGGGAGCATTCATTCTTGCAGGTATTCTTTATGGATTTGGTTCATGGCTTGAATGTAACAGAATGATTGGTTCAGGTAGTGCAGCATATGGACAAGGATGGGATATGGATGCAATCGCAGCCTGCGTAGTTGGTGGTGTATCATTTACAGGTGGTATTGGTAAGATTTCAGGTGTAGTAACAGGTGTTCTTATTTTCACTTCCCTTACTTATTCACTTACAATCCTTGGAATCGATACAAACCTCCAGTTTATTTTTGAAGGTATTATCATCCTTGCAGCAGTAACTCTTGACTGCCTTAAATATGTACAGAAAAAATAAATATTAGAAAATATTTCTTAATGATAAAGCTAAAAGTCGTTCTAATTATCTATATGATTAATGGAACGGCTTTTAGTCTAAATTGGTTTAAAAGCAATTCATAGTTTGTTATAATAAAAAAAACAGGTGGGAGAAATATGGAAATAAAAAATAATACTGATATAGAGAAAACTAATATGGAAAATTACAAAGTTATTTTGGTGGATGACGAAGAAGAAGTAATTGATGCAATAAAAAGCCGAATATTATGGGAACAATTAGGTTTGCAGATTGTAGGCAGTGCAACAAATGGTGTAAAAGCATTAGAATTAGTAGAAAAGTTACAACCTGACATTGTTATAACTGACATAAAAATGCCTTATATGAATGGTCTGGAACTGTCGAGAAGATTAAACGATGAATACAGAAATGTTCATATAATTATTTTTACGGGATTTGATGAATTTGATTATGCAAAAGAAGCAGTGCATCTTGAAATAGATGAATATATGCTTAAACCAATTAACGCTGTGGAATTGTCAGAGTGCCTTAAGCGTGTTAAGAATTCATTGGATAAAGAAAGAGAAGAAAAATTAAATGTTCAAAAGCTTGAAAATTATTTCGATGATGTTTTGCCAATTATTCAGACTAACTTTTTTGTTTCGTTAATAGAGGGAAGAGTTAACGAAAGTGAATATGAGAAATTTTTGCAGGCATACAAGATAGATTTAAATGGACCGTATTTTTGTTGTGCAGTTTTTCACACTTCAGAAAATAATGTTCCGGAAGAAATGTCGCCATTATTATTATCTATGTCAGTTGAGAGAGAGATAAAAGCAAGAATAGTGGGAAAATTCAACTGTAGGGAATTTATATATTTAGGAAATACAGTTCTTATTATAGAATTGAAATCAAAAGAAGAGACAGTAGAACTTACTGATGTTTGTGATAAATTCTGTAAGTGGGTTAACAGAGTAATTGGAGCAGTAGTAACTGCAGGAATAGGTATGGTATGTGATAACATATCAAATATTAATAATTCGTATGATGGGGCAAGGGAAGCCGTATCATACAGAGTATTATATGGAACAAAGAGAGCCATAAATATTGATGAAATCACACCAAACAAACAAAATATGGGATTACAGTCAGAAGAAACAAAGATGCATGAATTGTTTAAGGCCATTTATCTGGGAAACGAACAGGAAATAGAGGCGGCAACAAACAGGGAAGTTGACAGAATACATAGCAATTCCAATACGGTTAGCCAATATAAGTTATATACAATGGAAATGGTAGGAGCATTCTACAGATTTTGCGAAAATAATTTTATTGACTTTAACGATTTTCTGGGTGAAATGAGCAACCCTTATGAAAAGGTGCCAAAAATGGATGAAAGCACACTAAAAAAATGGATTGTGCAAGTTTCCACAGAAATGGGAAAACAATTAAAGAGTGTCCGAAACAGTAAATCACGAAGACTGATAAATGACGCAAAAAATATCGTTGCAAACAGATATATGGAAGAAGATTTATCCTTGGATAAGGTTTGCTCAATAATGGGAGTGTCTAATTCATACTTTTCTTCTATATTTAAGAAGGAAACAGGAATTTCTTTTGTATCTTATTTAACAGATTATAGAATGGATATAGCAGCAAAGTTAATTTTAGATACAAATGAGAAAAGCTACAAGATTGGTGAAATGGTTGGATATATGGACGCAAACTATTTTAGTTATGTATTCAAAAAGAAATTTGGAATTTCACCATCTAAATATCGAAATGCAAAATTAAAATCATAAATATATGCAGGGATGGAATATTGAAAAATAAAAGTAAAACAGGCGGGAAAAATCTTAATAGAGGAAGAAGAAAATGGTTTCACAAAGGGGAATTTATAGGTCTTGATATACAGTCAGTAATAATGACTGTTTTAACTATGCTTACAATTGCAGTTACTGTAGTTATGGGCTTGTTAATTTATAACAGATTTAAGATGTCAGTTAAAGAAACAAATATATCAAGCACTGAGGGCATAGTAGACAGCGTAGTAGAAAAAATGAATTCTGATTTGTACAATATAAGACAGATTTCAAATGCAGCGAACTATAACATTATTCAACAATACGACGTTTCGAGTCAGGAATTTAATAACCAGTTTAGCCTTCTTTACGAAACAAATTCTGACAAAATACAAAGCCTGGTTTTGTACAACAATGAAGGAAAACTTATGGCATCAGAACCAATTTCTTCAGAGAAAAAGAACGTAGAAATTAAAAAACAGGATTGGTTTTATAATGCAAAGAAAGAAATAGAGAACATTCATTTTTCAAAACCTCATTTGCAAAATATATTTATGGATGGAACATACAAGTATAATTGGGTTATTTCTCTTAGCCGTTCAGTTGACATAAATGATGGAGATGAGCCAATAAGTGGAATATTATTAGTAGATATGAAATATTCAATTATTGAAGAAACCTTTGAAAGAATTAATGGTAATTCCAACGGTATATATTATTATTTGTGTGATGGTAATGGAGATATAATTTATCATCCAAGAAAGGTTGAAATTGACAGAAACAAGTTAACCGAAAGCAACAGGGAACTTGCTTCATATGAAGACGGAATATATGAACTTAAATTAAATGGAAGAAAAGCAAATTATGTTATAAGTAATATGGCATATACAGGTTGGAAAGTTGTGGGTGTTGTGCCGGAAAGCACGCAAATTATGAGCATGAACCAGTTTAGATATTATATTGTAATAACCATTATAATATTGCTGATGATGCTTCTTGTTGTAAATAGATTTATTTCAAAGAGAATTTCAAAGCCTATTAGAGAGTTAGATGAATCAGTTAAGGATTATGAAGCAGGTGGCAAAAAAGAAATTTATGTTGGAGGTTCTTCAGAGATAAGACATCTGGGATATTCAGTTCAGAAATCATATGAACAGATTGAAGAATTGATGGACGAGATTATTAAGCAACAGACTCAAAGAAGAAAAAGTGAATTAGCAGCATTGCAAAGTCAGATAAATCCACACTTCTTATATAATACATTAGAATCCATTACCTGGATGGTGGAAGCAAACAGAAACGCAGATGCGGTATTGATGATTTCGGAGCTTGCTAAGTTACTTAGAATAAGCTTATCAAAGGGAAAAACAATAATAAGAATTGCAGATGAAATACAACACAGTAAAAGTTATATGAGCATTCAAATGGTAAGATACAAAGAACGATTTGGAATAAAATTCCACATTGATGAAGAAATTAATGATTACTGTATTGTAAAACTGGTAATACAGCCCATATTAGAGAATGCAATTTATTATGGTGTAGGCGATATGGATGCTGATGAAGGCGGAATGATAACTGTTACAGGAAGAAAGATTGAAGAGGATATATACATATCTATAGAAGATAATGGAATGGGTATGAGAGAAGAAGCAGTGGAAAATATTCTTACAGATAACAGTAAAGTTCCAAAACATGGTTCAGGTGTAGGCGTAATAAATGTTCATAATAGAATACAGCTTATGTTTGGTGAAGAATATGGATTAAAAGTCGAAAGTGAAGCAGATGAGGGAACAAAGGTTACAATACATATACCGGCAATACCATTTAATAGTGAAAATCAAAGTAAAATGGAAGAGAAAAGTGTAGAAAGGAAGGGCAAAAATGAAAAAGAATAAAGTAATCTTTCTTGCTACAGAAATTATATTATGTGTTTTAGCACTTTTTTTCACTTTCAAAATGTTTGATCAAAATGAGACAGAAAAGAAAGTTGCAGTAATTGTACAAAATTCAGGTGATAAAAATTGGGATTCTTTCATAAAGGGATTAAAAGAATCAGCCAAAGTCAATAATATTCATTTGATTATATGTAATGCTGATGAAATCAACAACATAGATGATCAAAAAGAATTAATTAATGAGCAAATAGAAAATGGAGTTGATGCTTTTATAATAAGTCCGGCTCCGGGAAGCAAAACAAAAACAGAAATGAAGACTATTTGTGGAGACAAGCCATTTATATTAGTAACTGAAGATGTTTATATGGGAGAAAATAAAAAATCTGAATACCCTGTAATAAAGCCTGATAATTACAAAATCGGCTATAGTCTTGGAAAAGAAATGGTTGGAAAATCCATAAAGAAAATAGGCATTGTACTAGGGCAGGAAGAAAGAGAAGAAACAGCTGACAGATATAAAGGGCTTGAAGATGCAATAAAAGATAGTGGCATGAAAGTTGCGTGGAAATATAATGGCATAGAAAATAAAGACATTGTTAAAATTGTAAATCGCAGGGGTAAAGTTGATGCAATAGTAGTGTTAGATAACTATTCACTAGATGATTTGGGTGAAAACGCCAGAGAGGATTCGTATAATGGTGCGAAAATATATGGTGTTGGAACTAATGTTGAGTCCCTTGTCCTTGTGGATTATGGAAAAGTGGAATGTGTGATAATTCCTGACGGATATGAAATGGGATATAAAAGTGTTAATGAGATAACTGAAAGACTAAACCATACTTTTTATGTGATGAAAAGTACTAATGTGGAACACAAAATAGTTTATAAAAAAGATTTATTTACTACTGATATTGAAAGGTTTTTGTATTCATATGAATAAAAGAAAGAAAATTGTTGTATGTTTGATTTTAGGAATAATTCTAGTCTGCAATATTTGCGGTTGTCAAAGCAATAAAGAAGAGAAGAACAGCATACTTAGAGTAGGCATAGTGACTTATACACAGGATGATCCTTTTATAAATGCGTTAAAAGAACAGCTAAAAGGGAACTTAAAAACTATGGAAACGAAGGATATGAAGATAATGATCTCCGAAAGAAATGGAGACAATGACCAAAGGGATCAAAATGAAGCTGTTGAAGAGATGATTGATGCAGGATGCGATATAATGTGTATAAATTTAGTAGATAGAACAGAGCCTTCTAAGATTATAAAAATGGCAAGACAGAATAACATACCCGTTATTTTCTTTAACAGGGAACCGGTTAAAGAGGATTTGAAGCAATGGGATAAACTTTATTATGTAGGCTGTAATGCAGAACAGTCAGGTAAAATGCAGGGACAGATAGCAGCAAAATATATAAAAAAGAATAAAAAAGTTGATAAAAATTATGATGGAAAAATTCAATATGTATTATTGGAAGGTGAAGCGGGGCATCAGGATGCCATAAGTAGAACGGACTGTTCCGTAAAAACCATAATAGGCAAAGGTATAAAACTGGAAAAATTAAGTTATCAGTTTGCAGATTGGAATAGAGGACAGGCAGAAAACAAAACAAACCAATTAATTGAACAATATGGCGATAAGATAGAAATGATAATTTCCAACAATGATGAAATGGCATTAGGAGCATTGGAGGCATATAAAAAATCAAAATATGACAAGAAGCAGTGGCCGATTATTTTTGGAATTGACGGTTTGGATGATGCTTTAACAGCAATAAAGAATGGCGAAATGCAGGGAACGGTATACAATGACAAAGAAGATCAGGCATTAGAAATTTCACGATTAGTTGTAGACATTTATCAGGGCAATAGTATGAAAAATCATAATTTACAGCAGGGAAAATATTATGTGTCTCAATACAAAAAAGTTGAAAAAAGCAGCATAGACAAATTCATAAAATAAAGGCGGGTCAATATATGTGGAATGAAAGGTTTAACAAAGAGTTTAAAGAAGAATCTAAGAAAGAGACAAATGAAAAGTCTAAAAACGAGTTAAAAAAAGAACTTTTTGGAGACGAGTTTTATGAAGAAATGGAACCTGAGAAAAGATTAGAAATTTTTCAAAAAAATATAGATTCAGACAATAATAAAGAACTACGAGAATGCTTATGGACAGCAAGATATGGAAAAAGAAAGCCTAAAAAAGACTTATTCATAGGCTATCTTATGGAAATGAAATACATATCAGAAAGTGGTTCCACTGATGTAGGCGGAGCGAAAAGAAAACAGTTGTGCAAGATTATTAATAATTTGTGCATCGACAACTATGAAATTCTGTCAGAGGAGCAGCGTGGCATTCTTAAAAATGAGCTAAAGAATACATTTAAAAAATTTATTCAGGTAAGTCGAGAAGGAAGAGGCTTCACTTCGGCAGTTTTTGGACTGGGACAGTTATCTGATGAGGGCATTGCAAAAAAGATAGCTGAACAAATAAGCAACATTGCATTCCTAACACCTCATATGTTCAGAATGGATAAAGAATTTGAAATCCTTCAGGCAGCAGCGCTGGAAGCCTATAGGGAAGAATACCCCCATAGAGAACATTTTTTGAAAAAATAGGACAACCTTAGATTATACCAAAATACCTCACGGTTTGAGAAAATGAAAACCGCGGGGTATTTTTCTTTTGGCTTGAATAGTTACAGATTTAGAGTTTGCCTCATATATAGTACAAATCCCGAATAGTCTTGAAGTAATCCACCCCAAATCTATCATACCAAGTGAAAATAAATGACAGAAAATGAAAAATAAAGAATTATTGATAATTCTATCTCAAATACCCAACAATCAACATACATATTACACAAAAAATACAATTTGTATACTCGAAAAATAACATTATTGTTAGAAAAATCAAAAAAACCGGAAAAAGGCAAAAACGATACAAAGCAAAAAGTGACAACGAATGAAACGTTTTTAACAACGAAAACTGTACAATATGCACAAAAGAAATATGTCTAAATTGTGAAAACCGTGAAAAATGTTGAAAATAGTTGACAGAAAATGAAAAGAGTACTACAATTATGCTATCAGATGAAAACAAATGACAAAACTTGAAAAAAACAAAAGATAAAAGAAATAACAAAGAAAGGAAGGAAATATGAATTACGCAGGAAGATTTAATTCTTTTATATTAAAAGGCCAGAACGTATTTGATGCAATTAAGGCATATCACGAGATGGATGGCATTACACATTTAGAGTTTAACTACCCGGAACATTTTGCAGGATATGATTTAGAAGAAATCAAAAAGGCCATGGGTGATTTAAAAGTTAACGGATTGGCAGTTCGTTGGAGAAATGATTTCACAAACGGAGACTTAACAAATCCTGATCCGGAACTTAGAGAAAGAGCCATCAGATATTGTAAGGAAGCTACAGATATTTGTAGAGAACTTGGTGGAACATACATAACATTATGGTTAGAAAATGACGGTTTTGATTATGCGTTCCAAGTTGACTATGAAGAAGCATGGAACCAAATGATAGATGCTTTCAGAGAATTAGCAGATTATGCACCAGACATGAAATACAGCATCGAGTACAAACCATTTGAACCAAGAAACTTCTCAATGGTTGACAGCACAGGAATGACATTACTTCTTATTAAAGAGATAGACAGACCAAATGTAGGATGTACATTAGACTTCTGTCATATGTTAATGAAGAGAGATTCCCCGGCATACGGACTAGCACTTGCAGCAAGTATGGGAAAACTTTATGGATTACATATGAACGACGGATATTCACAGATGGACAGCGGAATGATATTTGGTTCAGTAAATATAGCTCACGCAGCTGAGTTTATCTACTATTTAAAGAAGTACAATTATCAGGGAGTTGTATTCTTCGATACATTCCCAATCAGAGAAAACGCAAAGCTTGAAACACAGGCAAACATTAATTCATTCGAAAAGATTTCAAAAATAATTGATGAAATCGGAATGGACAGAATAGCTGAAGTAGTATCTAAACGTGACGGAGTTGAGGCACAGCGCCTTGTTCTGGACATGTTGAAATAAAGAGAAAATAAAAAAAGAAAAAGGAGAACACACAAATGAGAAAGAAATTTTTAGCAGTTGCCCTTGCAGCAACAATGGTAATCGGTTTAGTTGGATGTGGAAATTCATCATCTAGCTCAAGCAACGCAACAACAGCAGCCTCAAATGACAAACAGGCTACAGAGGAATTTAACCCTGATACAGTTAAAGACAGCAAGACTATCGAAGATATCCGTAAAGATAACGGAGACGAAGTAAAAGTTAAGAGTGGTTTAAAGATGGGTGCCATCGCAAAGTCATTCTCAAACGAATTCTGGCGTAACTTTAAAAATGGTTATGAACAGTCAGAAAAGGTACTTAAAGATGCAGGCGTAGACGTATCAATTAAGATTGACGGAACAACAGATGAAAGTGATGAAATCGGACAGCAGACAATGACAGACAACTTAGTAAACCAGGGTTACAACGCTTTAATGTTAAGCCCAATCTCAGATTCAAACTTAACAGCATCAGTTGATAACGCTAAAGGCAAAAAGATTCCTACAATTAACGTAAACGATGGATTAATCGCATCAGCAGATTACTTCGTAGGACCAGATGCTTACCAGAATGGTGAATTAGCAGCTGAATGGGTTTCAAAACAGCTTGGTGACAAAGGTGATGTAGCTATCGTAATCGGTATGGCAAAAGCTTTCGCAGCTCGTGAAAGAACAGCAGGATTCAAGGGATGGATCAAAGACAACAATTCAGGACTTAACGTAGTAGCAGAACAGAATGCTGACTGGGATAGACAGAAAGCTAAAGAATTAGCAAGCACATGGATTCAGCAGAACCCAGACTTAAAGGCTATCTTCTGTAACAATGATGATATGGCTTTAGGTGTAGTAGAAGCAGTTGAAGAAGCTAAGAAAGATATCTTAGTAGTAGGTGTTGATGGTATCGGTGAAGCTTATGACTCAATCAGAGCTGGTAAGTTAGATGCAACAGTTGATTCATTTGGTTACTATATGTCACAGGTTGCTACAGAAGTAACATTAAGAGTATTAGCTGGACAGGATATTCCTAGAGTAACACATACTCCACAGGCTCTTATCGATAAGAATAACGTAGATAAAGACGCAAAAGACATCATTGGTTGGACAGATCCAAAATATGTATCAGAATAGTTTAGACACAATAATTTAGAAGATTTGATTTGTAAAGTGGGAGAAAGGTAAAACTTTCTCCCACATATATAAAGGAGGAACGATTATGGCGAAGGCTGTTGAATTTGTTAAGATTAACAAACGCTTTCCGGGAGTACACGTCCTTAAAGATATCTCTTTTTCAGTAGAAGAAGGTGAAGTTCATGCATTGCTTGGTGAAAATGGTGCAGGAAAATCAACACTATTGAATATTTTGCATGGAGTTTATCCTGAATATGAAGGAGAGGTAAGACTTCATGGTAAAAAGGTAAGCTTTAAAGACACAAATGATGCTATTGTAAATGGCAAAATATCTAAGGTTCATCAGGAAACATTGGTAGTAAAAGATCTTACCGTTGGACAGAACGTAACAATGGGATATGAACCTAAAAAAGGAATCTTTATTGATTTCAAAAAAATGAATAAAGATGTAGACGTAATATTAGAAGACTTAAACTGTAACTTTAAATCATCAGATTTGGTTGCAACATTAACAGCAGGTGAAATGCAGATGTTAGCAATTGCAAGAGCATTATATCATCATTCAACGATTATATCTCTTGACGAGCCAACAGCTTCACTTACAACAAAAGAAACAGAAGCTTTGTTTGAAGTAGTAAGAAAACTTAAAAAACAGGGCGTAACAATATTATATGTAAGTCATAGATTGGAAGAAATTTTCCAGATTTGTGACAGAGCAACAATTCTTCGAGATGGAGAATATATCCAGACAATGGACATTGCAAGTACTACAAGAGATGAACTGATTCACGCAATGGTTGGTCGAAATGTTGCAGCAGTGGCATCAAGACTTAAACCTAGTCCAATGACAGATGAAGTAGTATTAAAAGTAGAACATTTATGTAATGAAAATTATAATGACGTAAGTTTTGAACTTCACAAAGGCGAAATCTTAGGATTCTTCGGATTAGTTGGAGCAGGAAGAACTGAAGTCATGAGAACACTTATTGGTGCAGATCAGAGAACATCAGGAAAGATTATTCTTAAAGGTAAAGAAGTAAAGAATGGCTGGAATACAACAAAAGCCTTAAAAGCCGGCATCGGTTTATTACCTGAAGACAGAAAAACACAGGGATTTATGAATCTTTCTAATAACTATGAAAATATAGCAATATCAAGCTTAGAGAAATATATGACAGGTCCATTTACAGACACAAAGAAGAAGATTAAAAACGCAGAAGTTTACTTCGAAGAAATGGACGTACATCCAAGACGTGTTGATTATATGACAAGCAACATGTCAGGTGGTAACCAGCAGAAAGTTATTTTGGCAAGATGGATGTCTACAGATGTAGATATAATTATCTTCGATGAACCTACAAAAGGTGTTGACGTAGGTGCTAAGGCAGAAATTTACAGACTTATGGAACAGTTAGTAGAAGATGGAAAGAGTATTATCGTAGTTTCATCAGAATTACCTGAAGCCATGGGTATAAGCGACAGAATGATAATTATGAGTGAAGGAAAAATAACAGCTGAGTTAACAAATAAGGTTGACTTTGTAGAAGATTCAATTCTTGATTTAGCAATTGGAGGTAATTAAAATGAAGAATATATGGAATAAATATAAACGTGAGTTTGTAGTATTGCTGGCAACCTTGGTTATGGCAGTTGTCTTTACAGTACTAAACAGTAACTTTTTAAATTATAACAACTTTGTAACTATTTTACAGCAGATGGTATTAAACGGTGTACTTGCAGTAGGTATGATGTTTACAATCATCACAGGTGGTATCGACCTTTCAGTAGGTTGTACATACGCAATTACAGGTATTATAGTTGCTTCATGTACAGTAAACTATGGAATGAATCCATTCCTTGGAATTTTAGTAGGACTTGTAGTTGGTGCAGTTCTTGGTGCATTTAACGGATTCTTAATTAATAAGATGAAGTTACAGCCATTTATCGCAACATTAGGTACAATGAGTTTATACAGAGGTCTTGCTTACGTAGTAACAGGTGGTGTACCTGTAACAAACGTTCCGGACTCATACAGAAACATCTTCAACGGAGAATTAGTTGGAGGAATCAGATACTACATTATAGTTATGGTAGTTGTATTCGTAGTAGCACACATTCTTTTATCAAAGATGAGAAGTGGTGATTACTTATATGCAGTAGGTGGAAACGAAGAAGCAGCTAAGTTATCAGGTGTTAACGTAGTTAAGACAAAATACATTGCATACATCTTCTGTGGTGTTTGCTCAGCAATTGCAGGTATGATTATGTTAGCAAGCTTAGGTTCAGCAGAAGCAACAGCAGGTAGCGGATATGAAACAAACGCAATCGCAGCAGCAGCTATCGGTGGAACAAGAATGGCAGGTGGTAAAGGTACAGCACTTGGAACATTCATCGGTGCATTAATGTTAGCAGTATTAAAAGTAGGTATGGTAGTTATCAACGTTGACTCATTCTGGCAGTTCGTTGTAACTGGTATTATTATCATCGTAGCTTCATACTTCGAATTCATTCAGCAGGACGTTGCAGGATTTATTTCAAGACATAAGAAAGCTGCAAACTAAAAAATAAACCGCAAAAAATTAATAAACATTGCGGCACTAATATATTTTCAATATGAATTGAATTATAATAAAGGCGCAGGGAAAAATAAACTTTGCGCCTTTATTCTTTTTAATAATAGGAAACAAAATAAGTTTAGAGTAGGAGGAAAATAAGGATGAATAAGAAAATCACAGTTATCGGAAGTTTAAACTATGATGTTATCTTAAAAATTCCAAGATTACCTTTTAAAGGTGAAACATTAACAGCCAACGGAGCAGCATTTAGTGCCGGCGGAAAAGGTGCTAATCAGGCAGTTCAGGCAGCAAAATTAAAAACTCCAACTTATATGGTAGGATGTGTTGGAACAGATGCATCAGCAGACTTTTTGGTTAACACAGCAAAAGAGTATGGTGTAAATGTTGATTATATTAGAAAAGTACCCGGAAGTAGTGGAATGGGAGTTATAAACGCAGTTGAAGACGGAAGCGTTTATGCATGTATCGTAAGAGGTGCAAACTTTGAGGTTACAAAGGAAGATGTAGACAATGCAATGCCTATTCTTAAAGAATCAGGTGTATGTATTCTACAGAACGAGATTCCGGTAGAAATTATTGCTTATGCAATTGATAAGGCAAAAGAAGCAGGATGTATAGTTGTATTAAACGCAGCACCTGCAATAGAATTACCTGAAGAATGTTTAAGTAAGGTAGACATTCTTGTAGTAAATGAAGTTGAGGCAGAATTTTACTGTCACGAAAAAATCGACTCAGTTGAAAAGGCAAAAACAGAAATTAAGAAAATGGCAGAAAAATACAATAATAATGTTATTTTCACACTTGGAAAAGATGGAGCAGTGGCTTACGAAAATGGAACAATTGAATTTATTCCGGCAATGAAAGTAGATGCGATTGAAACAACAGGAGCAGGAGATTCATATATCGGAGCAGTAAGTCATTCAATAATTGAAGGAAAGAGCCTGATTGAGGCTTGTAAGTTTGCAACTAAGTGTAGTGCAATTACAGTTTGCCGAATGGGAGCACAGCCTTCAATGCCAACTTTGGAGGACGTGGAATAAACCCCGATTATTATTGACATTTTTAACCATTGAAGGATATTATATAGGTATAACTGTAACGTTTTTATCGTTACGGGGACACGCAGGAGGAAAAGATATGATACCTTATGAAAGAAGATTACAAATAGCAGAATTGCTTGAGCAGAATGAGGTTGTATCTTTGGATGAGTTTTGTAAATCTTTAGGGGGTGTCTCGGAATCGACGGTTAGAAGAGATTTAAAGACCATGGAGAAAGAGGGAGAGATAACATTACTAAGAGGTGGCGGAGCTTGTTTAAAAAGAGGCAGCTATGAAGTTCCTGTTCTTTCAAAGAAAAGTAAGAATGTCAAACAGAAGGAAGGAATTGCTAAGGTTGCAGCAAGTCTTGTAAATGACGGTGATTCGATTTACATCGATTCAGGAAGTACAGCCTTATATATGGTTAAATATTTAAAAGACAAAAACATAACAGTTGTAACAACAAATGCATTAATATGTTCAGAGTTGCAATCTTCTAATATTAAGTGTATTATAGCAGGTGGTGAAATCAATATTACTACTGCTTCAATTAGAGGAATTACAACAAACAACTTTTTAAAGAGTTACTATTTTGACAAAGCTTTTGTAGGAATATCCGGTTTTTCAAAAGAAGCAGGGTTTAACACACCGGATTTGTTAGAAGCTGAAAAGAAACGTATTGTCTGCAAGAATTCAGGCAAGGCGTATATAGTAGCTGACAGTAGCAAGTCTGGCAAAAACACATTATGTAAGGTACTTGACTTAGAACAGGCAACTTTAATTTGTGACAAAGTGACAGATGTAGTTGAAGCTGCAGCAGAATATATTATTGCTGAATAGAATTATAGTGCAAAAGACAGAGGTGAACAATATGAAAATTGGAATTGGAAATGATCATGTAGCAGTTGAAATGAAGAATGAAATCAAGGCATATCTTGAAGAAAAAGGACATGAAGTTGTAGATTTTGGTACAAATTCTTCTGAGAGATGTAATTACCCTGTATATGGCGAGGCAGTAGCTAATGCCATTGTTAACGGTGAAGTAGATTGTGGTGTTTTAATTTGTGGAACAGGTGTAGGAATTTCACTTTCAGCTAACAAGGTTAACGGAATTAGAGCCTGCGTATGTAGCGAGCCATATAGCGCAAGATTATCTAAGCAGCATAACAACACTAACATTATTGCATTTGGCGCAAGAGTTATTGGCATAGAACTTGCAAAAATGATAGTAGATGAATGGCTTAATGCAGAATATGAAGGTGGCCGTCATCAGGTTAGAATCGATATGATTAAAGACATCGAGGAAAAACAGAAACAGAAGTAATTTGCTATTTATAAATGGTAGATTATTAATGTAATAGTAATGTAACAGAAGAGTAATGGAATAAAAAGACAAGGAGAGATACTATGAAGATTAAAAACATTGAAAACCCTGAAGAATTTTTAAAGATAATTGACAGTTGTAAAGGAAGAGTTGAATTAATAACAGATGATGGAGACAGATTAAACTTAAAATCAAAGTTATGTCAGTTAGTTTCATTGTCAACAATTTTCTCTTCAGCAGCTAAGATTCCTGAAATGGAAATTGTAGCTCATGAATTAGAAGATTCAAAGAAAATAATGGACTACTTAATGGGTTGCTAATTGATAAGATTACAGTGTAGAAATTTTAAATAGTATAGAAATAATTTTCTAAAAAGCGCGTTCAAAGAGACTTAAAAAGTCAAAAGACCTGTTGCACTTTAAACTTGGTGCGACAGGTCTTTTTTATTAATAGGAAAAATCTATTAATTTAAAATCCAACTGAGGATATAAACCTATACTTAATAAGCTTAGTGAAAAGATTAATCCTCTTCAATAACATAGAAGTCAAGATAGTCGAAATCTATTGATTCCACAAAACTGTCTGCATAAAATCTTGTTCGCGCAATACGTTTAAACTCGTTAATATTTGAATCAAGCCATATTGGATTGCTTAAATCAAATTCCTCGCAAATTTGTTCAAGAGCCATAAAAACCTTATGAGTTCTTGTCTCGTCAGGAATATCCAATTCAATAGTAGTGCTTTGTAACATTTTATTACTTTTAAAAGTACGTCCCCAAACTCTAAACATAATAATCTCCGTTCCATTAATATAGTATAAATAACATAATATAAATCCAAAGTAAGTGTAAGGGAAAACGGAGTAAAAGTAAAGAAAAAAGAAGTTAGACAAAACTAATACATAAGCATAAGTTTAACTTTAAATATTGTTAGAATAATGATATACTTAGGGGTAATGAGCACTATAAATAAGTGAGAAATGTATGGTAGTCATAAACAAAAAAAGAGGGAAGAGATGAAATAGGCATAGCTGTTTATACCGTTTTAAGAAAAGCGGAATGGAGTATTATATGGGAAATAAAAGAAAGAAAAAATTACAGACTCAGGTAGGAAAATATTTAAAGGGACCGTTGTATTTTATTGCATTTTGGATAATGATTAATGTGATTACATATGCCATTGATGTAAGAGCAGGCGTAGTAATGAGTCTTGCCACATTTGTTTACATTATTTTAATGCTAAGCATAGCTATTAAGTATAATTCCAACGTAACTAAGAGACTTATAGACTTCGGAAGTGCTTACAGTCTGGTTCAACGACAGATGCTTAAGGAAATGGATGTGCCATATGGCCTTATTGACGAAAACGGAAAGATACTATGGACTAACAACCAGTTTGATACTTTATTTGAAAAGAGTGTTTTAAATAAGAACATTATGAATATTTTTGAAGGCATTAAGCCGGAATATTTGGTTTTTGATGACGAGAAACCTAATCACGTTAAGCTTAGTTATAAAGACAAATTATTTGCGGTAACATTAACCAAGTTTGAGCTGAAAAATGATTATGAGGACAGCGCCCTTAATCTTTTGGAAGAAAATAGCGGTCAGTTAATTTCCATTTATTTAAGAGATGAAACATTAATCAGCAAGCTGGAAAAAGAGACTAAGGAAGAACGACTTGTAACGGCAAATATTTATATTGATAACTATGACGAAGTGGTACAAAGTGTTGAAAACACACGAAGAACCCTTTTGGTAGCTTTAATAGACAGAAAGATTAATGTTTATTTTTCTCAATATGACGGAATTGTCAGAAAGCTTGAAAATGACAAGTATTTTGTAGTTTTCAAAACAAAATATATAAGCAAGATGCAGACTAACAAGTTTGCAATTCTTGACGAAGTAAAAACAGTTAATATAGGAAACAGCCTTCCTGTAACAATCAGTATCGGTATTGGTATGGGAGGAAACAGTCTGGTACAGAATTATGATTTGTCCACAACAGCCATTGACATGGCGCTTGGACGTGGCGGTGACCAGGCAGTGTTAAAAGACGGTAGTAAGGTTTATTATTACGGTGGAAAGACCAAATCAGTAGAAAAGAACACAAAAGTTAAATCAAGAGTAAAAGCCACAGCGTTTAGAGATTTGATTGAAACAAAAGAGAATCTTTATATTATGGGACATCATATAGGGGATAATGATTCCTTTGGTGCCGCAATAGGCTTATACAGAGTTGGAAAGACTATCGGAAAGAAGACGCACATTGTACTTGGAGATGTAAGTGGCAGTGTAGTTCCTTTAGTTGATGAATTTAAGAACTCAGACTTATATGATGAAGATATGTTTATTACAGGACTGGAAGCAGTTTCTGAAATGACTAAGAATGACGCCCTTATTATAGTTGACTGTAACAGAGCCTCATATACAGAATATCCTGAGCTTGTAAGAAGAGCCCAGTGTATAATTGTATTTGACCACCATAGACAGACAACGGATTGCATTGACAATGCCCAGCTTTCATATGTTGAGTTATCATCATCATCAACTTGTGAAATGGTTGTTGAAATAATGCAGTACATTAATGAAACAGTTAAGCTTACAAAGCTTGATGCAGAGGCTTTATATGGCGGTATTATGGTTGATACAAACAACTTTATAAACCGTACAGGTGTAAGAACTTTTGAAGCGGCAGCATATTTGAAGAAGAATGGTGCAGATGTTGCAAGAGTAAGAAGAATGTTCAGGGATGATTTGTCAGATTACAAGGCTAAGGCATTGGCAATTCAGAATACTGAAATCTTTATGGATGGATACGCATTGTCAGTATGTAGTCCACAGGGTGCATCTTCACCTACAATTGTAGGCGCCCAGGCAGCCAATGAATTATTAAATGTAAAAAATGTAAAAGCATCATTTGTATGTACACCATACAATGATCAGGTATATATAAGTGCCCGCTCAATTGACAAAATCAACGTTCAGGTTATTATGGAACAGTTTGGTGGTGGCGGACACATGAATCTTGCCGGAGCTCAGGTTAGAAATAAGACAACCGGCGAGGTTATCGTTATGTTAAAGAAAGTTATTGAAACGATGATAGAGGAAGGAGAAATTTAATGAAGGTTATATTATTAGAAGATGTTAAATCTCTTGGAAAAAAAGGAGAGATTGTAAATGTAAATGACGGATACGCAAGAAATTTTATTTTGCCTAAAAAGTTAGGTCTTGAGGCAACATCAAAGAACCTTAATGATTTAAAACTTCAGAAGCAGAATGACGAAAAAGTTGCACAGGAAAAACTTGATGCAGCAAAGGCATTGGCAGAAGAAATCAAAGAAAAATCAATTACTGTTAAGATTCAGGCAGGGGTAGAAGGAAAGGTATTCGGTTCTATTTCAAGCAAGGAAATTGCCACAGAAGCAAAGAAACAGTTAAACATGGATATTGATAAGAAGAAGATTGTAATTCCTGACGCAATTAAGTCACTTGGAACTTACAACGTTAACATTAAGTTACACAAAGACGTAACAGCTACATTAACAGTAAAAGTTGAAGCAAAATAAGAATCCTAAGGAGAATACCAAATGGAAGAGGCAGTAGTAAAAAGAGTAATGCCTCATAGTAATGAGGCAGAACAGGCAGTAATCGGCTCAATGCTTATGGATGCAGATGCCATTACAACTGCTATGGAAAAAATTTCAGAAGATGATTTTTATAACAAACAATATGGTTCTCTTTTTAAGGCAATGATAGAACTTTATAATGAAGGAAAAACCTGTGACCTTGTTACAGTAAAGTCTAAGTTAGAGGAAACAGGGGTGCCTTCAGAAGTTGTAAGTCTTGATTTTATCAGAAATATATTGGAAATGGTTCCTACATCAGCTAACATTAAGCAGTATGCAGAAATTGTTTACGAAAAATCAGTTCTTAGAAATCTAATTCGTGCCAATGAAGATATTGCCGGCAAATGCTACGCAGGAAATGAAACACTAGAGGCAATTCTTGAGGAAACGGAAAAGAAGATATTTGACCTGATTCAGTCAGGTAGCAGTGGAGATTACACTCCGGTAAGACAGGTAGTTCTTAATGTATTTGAAAAGATTGAGAAAGCTTCCCAGACTAAAGGTTCCATTACAGGTTTGGAAACAGGCTTTACTAAGCTTGACCACCAGCTTTCAGGACTTCAGCCATCAGATATGATACTTATTGCGGCAAGACCATCTGTAGGTAAAACAGCTTTCGTTTTGAATATTACGGAAACAGTTGCAGTAAAACACAACATACCTGTTGCCATATTTAGTTTGGAAATGTCAAGCGAACAGCTTATTAACCGTATTATTTCACAGAACTCAATGGTAAGTTCCCAGAAAATGAGAAATGGTGACTTAAGTGACAGCGAGTGGGCAAACATAGTTGAATCAGCCAATATTATCGGTAATTCCAACATTATCATAGATGATACACCGGGTATAAGCATCGGCGAAATGCGTTCTAAGTGTAGAAAGTTTAAGTTGGAGAAAGATATCCAGCTTGTTATAGTGGATTACCTTCAGTTGATGACAACCAACGGCAGATCGTCAAGCCGTGAACAGGAAATTGCGGAAATTTCAAGAACCTTAAAGGGAATTGCAAGAGAGTTAAACGTTCCGGTTATTGCCTTATCACAGCTTAACCGAGCGGCTGAAACAAGAGAAGACAAGAAGCCTATTATGGCCGATCTTCGTGAATCCGGTTCTATCGAGCAGGATGCGGACGTTGTAATGCTTATGTCAAGATTTTACGATAAGGAAACAAAGACAGAAGACAGAAACAGAATCATCGTAAACGTAGCTAAACAGCGTAACGGCCCTGTAGGTGAAGTAGAATTAGTATGGTTACCACAGTATACTAAGTTCGAAAATGCGGAAACAGAACAGGTGTAGGTGACTGTAGTAGACAACTGGCGACAAAGCTACAGAAAGTCGTTTTTTTCGCAGTGTTAAAAATATTGAACAAGGCATATAATGAATTTATAATGGAGATGTTCCAAAAGGGAGCATCTCCTTTTCGATGCTCCAATTCGATTTTTAAGGAGGAGTATATGGGGGAAAAAAGATATATTATTTCGGACGCATCAAAGATGCTCAATGTTGAATCACATGTTTTAAGATATTGGGAAGAAGAACTTGAAATCAAAATTCCAAGAAATGAAATGGGACACAGATACTACACTGAAGATAATATCGAAAGCCTTAGAAAAGTCAGGGACTTAAAGAAGCAGGGCTACAGCCTAAAGGCAATAAAAAATATGGTAAACCCTAAGAAAGCAACCAGGGAAAATAAAGAATCAAATGAAAGACTGACAGTAAGACAGCCGATTTCACTGATGGAAGTAAGGGAGAAAAAAGTCGGGGTGGAGAATTGCTATCAGGAAGTGCCGGAGGCAATGTCTGGCAGTGTACAGAGTGTGGTACAGAATATGACACAGAGTAATGGGCAGAATGCAGAAAGCGCAGGCTTGAAGTTAGAACAGTTCCAGAACCTTATGAATAAGGTTGTTTCAAAGGCATTAAAAGAATCCACAACGAACCTTGGAAAAGAGCTAAGTGACAACGTAAGCGAAAACGTTCTAAAAGGAATGAATTATATGATGAGAGTTCAGGATGAAAAGGAAGAAGAACGTTATCGAAAACTTGATGAGCTTATGAGAAACAAGCAGAAGCTAAGCCGCCGAGAAAAAAGAAAAAAAGCAAAAGCAGAAAAACTTCTTTTGAAAAATAAGAAAAAAGGAATGGCTCATTTCGGGAAAAAACCGCAGACTACATAAACAAAAATACATTATAGAAGAATGCTGCATCGCATATAAAATGCAAAAGATATTAAAAAAATGCAATACATAAAGAGACAGATAATAAGGACAAATAGCAAAAATAATTTAAAGATACAATAAAAATATTAAAAAATATTAAAAAATATTAAAAGAAAGACGATAAGAAATATTTTAAAAATATTATAAAAAATATTATGAAAAGTTACATAGATAATATTACATAAAAAATGCCATCCTTTACATAAAGTAAAGATGGCATTTTTTATACCTATACGGTACATAATACGCTCCAAAGAGAGCGTATAAATTATAATAATTAGTCTAATGTGATTGAATCTGTTGGGCATGCACCTGCACAAGCGCCACATTCGATACATGTATCTGCATCGATTACGCAAACGCTACCATCGTTGCTAATAGCTCCTACTGGGCAAGTACCTTCACATGCACCACAACCGATACATCCGTCAGTAATTTTGTAAGCCATTATGTAAGCCTCCTTTGATTTTTTATACGTTTATAATAATACAATTATCCCAATATTGCAATAAATAAAAAAGTTAAAAATTTAACAATAACAAGAAACATCAAGCGTCACGAACCACTGTAAGCACCCTTCCAAAGTAGTGAACATCATCGATATTATCGATGAAAAGCGAGTTTTTGTCACCATTAATGGGAGCAAGCTCCAGCCTGATTCCTGGAATATATTTACGAATATACACTTTATTTCCAATAAGAAAAATCCCTGTCTCACCGGATTCAGGAAAACGGTCCTTGCCAATCAGAAGAATATCGTTGTCAAAATAAGTAGGTGAAAGATTTCGCCCAACAATCTTAATCCCACACAAAACAATGTCACCAAAATCTTTTTTGTAAGCAGAAATATTAACAATATTCGTAGAAATACTGTCAAAAACCATTCCATCCTGAACATAGCCCGTTGGCGTAAGAACAGAAATGCAGTCAGTTTTGTGAGATTTGTTGTAGTCGGCAATGCGGGACTCAAAATAGGCAATTTCCACAAGTAGATTAAAAACCCTTGGTGGAAGTGATTTTTTATCAATGGTATTAATGACTGAGCGCCCTAAAATATAGTCAATGCTACAATTCAGCGCATCGCAAACCTTTGAAATGGTATAAATAGTGGGATTGTTAACCTTACCCCCAACTAATTTCTTGACGGATTCATATGGAAGCTCAGCCTCATCGGCAAGCTGCCTGATAGACCAATTCTTCTGATATAAAAGACGATTAATATTTTCAACCATAATGTTTTTGTTGGTGATTTTGTTAGAATTTTGATTCATAAATTAAGACGCCCCCCTTATTAAGATGTATTCCTTGGCACATAAAAAACAACAATATAACAAAATTTGTGCCTTTCTATGCCTTTTTTTTACAAAATTATGCATTTATTATATAGCATATAGAGAAAAAATTAAATATCTATGGACAAAATGGAGGGAAAAATGAATAAAATGGAGAAGAACAGTAACGAAAGATTATTAAAACAACTTATTGCAGCATTAAAGCTGGAAGGAAACCAGATGCCGGGCGGTGTTCTGGAAAGCGATGATTATAACATAATAATCATTAAACCAAATCAATTACAACAGGAGAATGCCGGAGAAAAGCAGAGTAGAAAATACAATGAATCGTACAGTGAAAATCAAAGAGAGAATTTTGATGATTTGTATGGAGAACGAAAAGGCAAGAAAGAGTTAGAGAATATCATTTCAAGGAAGCTTATAGGACTTGGCATACCGACTAGATTAAAAGGTTATAAATATATACTGGCAGCAATTGAGCAGGTTTTAGAAGATGAAACATCACTGGAAGGTGTAACTAAGATACTTTACCCGGATGTTGCAAAGAAATATAATTCGACACCTCAAAGAGTAGAAAAAGCCATTAGGCATGCAATAGAAGTTGCATGGACAGATAATGTAGTAGAACTTAGACGTGAATTTGAGGATGGCAGAGAAAACAGACGCCCCACAAATTCAGAGTTTATATCAAGAATAAGTACATATATAAAAATGACAGCATAGATGGGGAAGATATTCATTGAAGCGAAAAGTAGCCGTATGCCAAAGGAGAGGCGAAAAGGCAGGCAGTAAGGATGAATATTGATATATAGAAATGTGAATATAGATATATAGAAATGTGAATATTGATATATAGAAATGTGAATATAGAAAGTTAATGAATTAGTTGAAGGATACCGTGTGGAGGCTAGTGCCACACGGTATCCTTTTGTGCATAGTGGGGGAGGAAAATAAGTTAAGCAATTGAGTAGCGTACCCAGAGAAATGTAAAAAATAAAATGTCGGGGTACGTTTTCGGTGAATAGGAGTGTGCTGAAGCCACAATAAGTGATGTACGAGAAGGTGCGTACCCAGAGAAATATAAAAAATGAAATATCGGGGTACGCGACCACCAAAAAGCAAGGAAAATATGAAACATAATGTATGAGAAAGACGGAAATGTACCCCGAAAAAGGCGAAAAATGAAATAGCGGGGTACAAAGCCACTAAAAAGCAAGGAAAATATGAAACATAATGTATGAGTAAAGCGAAAATGTACCCCGAAAAAAGTCAAAAATGAAATGTCGGGGTACGCAAACACCAAAAAGCAAGGAAAATATGAAACATAATGTATGAGGAAGACGAAAACGTACCCCGAAAAAAGTTAAAAATGAAATAGCGGGGTACGCGACCACCAAAAAGGCAAGAAAACAACCACAACAAATAGGGAAATAAGCAAATGTTGTGGTATGGAACAGAAAAAATAGAGCAAGAAGAAACAATTTTACCCTACTCACCACGCCCACGCTGTTTTTTACAATTCCAACAATTGTTTTACATAGATTTAATCTTTCCCGCACTTTGGTTTTAACAATGAATCTCTAGAATAGCAGATGATAAGACTTATCAATAAGGATTCTATATGAAATACATTCAGGAGTACCGAGGAATAATAAAGGACACTAAGGAACGGTAAGGATATCAAGTAACACTGATGAATAGCAAAGGATACTAAGAAATATTCAGAAATAACAAAGAACATCAGGTAATACTAAGCTATACCCTAGAATGTATTAGGAGAGTTGCCGAGAAGGCAGAAGGAGAAAAGATTAGAATGAGAAAGAAGAAAATTACACAAATTTCAGCAATCGCTATGGCTATGGCAATGGCAGTAACTCCAACAGCAAATGTTTTTGCTTATGGAGAAACATCAGGAAACAGCACATTGTTCTCTGACACACAGAAGGTTTCAGATTATAGTACTTGGAAAGATTCAGTTTGGAATAAAAAAGATACAGAAGGAACTCTTACAAGAGAAGGTGAAGCTTACGATTCATCAAAAACAATTCTTACACCCGGTAAGACAGCAAAGGATTTAGGTTTTGCCTGGTATAGCGAAAACAAGGGCACACCGGCAGTTAAAGTAGGAAAGAAAGCTGATTTAAGCGATGCAAAAGTTTACACAGGAACAGCAACAGACATTAATCGTTCAAATCAGAAAACTACATATAAAGCATCAAACAAAGTAACTATAGAGGGTGCTTTTGAAGAAAATACAACATATTACTATAGCTACACAGATGACACAAAAAATCCTAATTGGAGCGAAGCACAGGCTTACACAACAAAGAAAACATCCAGTTTCCAGACAATACTTGTAGGTGACCCACAGATTGGTGCATCAGGATCACAGGGACAGGGAACAGATGATGATATTAATATTGCAGTTGATACATTTAACTGGAACAAAACATTAACACAGGCAAAAGCAACAGCACCTAATGCAAGTTTTATTTTATCAGCAGGTGACCAGATTGACTTCTCAGGAGTTGACAGTTCAGACGGAAAAAACGTAAGAGAAAGCGAATATGCAGGATTTACATATCCGGAACTTTTGAGAAATCTTCCTTTGGCAACAACAATCGGTAACCACGAAAGCAAGGGTACAGACTATAAGTATCACTACAACAACCCTAACGATGGCGACAAACTTGGAAGCACAAACTCAGGTTCAGATTACTACTTTAGCTACGGTGATGTTTTGTTTATCAGCTTAAACAGTAACAACAGAAACACAGTTGAACACAAAGAATTATTAAAGAAAGCAGTGGCAAGCCACAAAGATGCTAAGTGGAAAGTTGTAATGTTCCATCATGACATTTACGGTTCAGGACAGCCACATTCAGACACAGACGGAGCAAACTTAAGAGTGCTTTTCGCACCATTAATGGACGAATTTGGAATTGATATATGTTTGACAGGACATGACCATTCATATGCAAGATCATATTTAATGGCAGACGGCACAGCAATTGACTACGGAAATTCAGTTGCAGTAAACCCTGAAGGAACACTTTATATTGCAGCAGGTTCAGCATCGGGTAGTAAGTTCTACAAACTTGCAACAACAAAACAGTACTACATTGCAGAGCGTTCAAATACACAGATTCCAACATTCTCTACAATTGATTTTTCAGAAAATTCACTTGTACTCAGAACATATGACTACAACGGAAACAAGTACGCAGACGATTATACACTTTACAAAACAAGTGATAATTTATCAATGAAAGATTTGATTGCTCAGGCAAAAAATATCAAAAACGATGGTTACACAGATGAAACTTGGAACAAGCTCCAGAGCGAAATCAAGAGTGCAGAAAAGTTGATGCAGTACACCGGCGAAGACAAGGGGGCAGCACAGCTTTCAAGTGCATATGACAAGACTAACGACGGCGACAATGCTAAGGATATGGTTAACTACTACGGTTATGCACAGGGCGATTACAAAAAAGATGGAACAACAACACTAAAGACAGGTTTTTCAACATTGCTTGACAAGACAATGGACAAAAAACTTATCATAGGAAGATTACTTTTTGAAAATCAGTACAACAATATCCTTAAGGCAGAAGCAGGCTTAAAGAAGAAAGATGCTGGAAAGACAACAACTCCTACAAAGACAACAAAACCGGCAGCTAAGCTTACATTAAAAGCCGGCAAAAAAGCAGTTAAGGCAGGTCAGACAGTTACTTTGAAGAAGGGCAAAACATTACAGCTTAACCTTACAATTAACGGAGTGACAGGCAAGAATGTTAAGTACACAACTTCAAACAAGAAGATTGTAAAAGTTACCGCAACAGGAAAACTCAAAGCTTTAAAGAAGAGCAGCAAGAAAGTGAAGGTAACAGCAAAATTTGGAAACCAGAAGATTAGCTTTAAGGTGAAGACAAAATAAACATAAAAATTCTCATAGGTGAAAACAAAATAAACATAAAATTTCTTATAGGTGAAGACAAAATAAACATAAAATTTCTTATAAGTGTGTTGAAAATGTCGAAAGACAAAATTGAGTCAGAGACAGGCTCAAAAAAGAAAAAGTAGAAGGATTTAAGATGAAGAAATATTCAAAGATTATATTTGTTATTTTTCTCATAATCTTCTCAGCAGGACTTTGGTTATTGAACTCCAACATAACCAGAGTCCCTTTGCTATCCGATGACAATTTTTATTTTGTTAAGGGGCAGGTGCAGGAAGTTATTGAGGACAATACCACAAATAAAGAGGTAAATGGCGGTAGCCAAACTGTAAAAGTTAAGATAACATCAGGAAAATATAAAGGAAAAACCTGTGAAGCCAACAATATGAATGGCTATCTTTACGGAACTTACTGCAAAAAAGGGACAAAAGTAATTGTTCAGTTAAGCAGTTTTGGCGAAGAACTGTCGGGCAACATTTACGGCTTTGACAGGGGAGCTTTTATTTGGATTATTATAGCAATACTTGGAGTGGCACTATTCCTGGTTGGCGGAAAAAGAGGCATTAAATCAATGCTGGCGTTGGTGTTCACATTTATATGCATTATATATTTGTACATACCGCTAATGTATATAGGTTTTTCGCCATTCTGGGCGGCTATTCTTGTTGTAGTTGCGGTTACAATAGTGTCGGTTTATCTTATTTGCGGAGGCAACCGAAAAGGGTTGTGCGCAATGCTTGGAACAATTCTGGGAGTCCTAATTGCAGGAATTTTTGCAACTATTTTTGGCAAAATAACGCGAGTGACAGGCTACAATATTGAAGACATTGAGACTATGGTCTACGTGGCGCAGAACAGCAAACTCCAGATAGGTGGCGTGCTTTTTTCGGGCATCCTTATTGCGTCCCTTGGGGCTGTAATGGACGTGGCGGTTTCCATATCCTCAACCATTGAGGAAATCCACAACAAAAAGCCGGAGCTTACATCAAAAGAATTGTTTAAGTCAGGCATAAATGTTGGCAAAGACATGATGGGAACAATGTCAAACACACTTATACTTGCTTTTACCGGTGGCGCAGTAAACACTATGATATTAATATACGCCTACATAATGCCATACATGCAGGTAGTGAATATGTACTCAATAGGCATTGAGGTGATTAAAGGCATCTCAGGCACACTAGGCATAGTGCTGACCGTGCCACTGGTGTCGCTGATATCGGCGAAGGTGTATGGCAAGTAGTGGGGGAGATGTGCTTCCGGTTGGCGAAACACTATTGGAAACGAAAGACAAATATAATTGAATAAGTAGTGGAACGAGATGTGCTTTCGGTTGGCGGAATACTATCGGAAACGAAAGACAAATATAATTGAATAAGTAGTGGAATTAGAGATACTTCCAGTCAGCGGAACACTATTGGAAACGCAAGAGAAGCTAAAGAAAGCATACTCTGGGGCGAAACGCCTCCAGAGTATGCTTTTGTGCGTGGTGGGGGGAAGAGTGTGGATGGTGTGGTGGAGGGTTGTACCCCGAGAAATGGCAAAAATAAAATGTTGAGGTACGTTTTTGGTGAATAGGAGTGTGCTGAAGCCACAATAAGTGAAGTGTGAGGAGGCGCGTACCCCGAGAAATGTTAAAAATAAAATGTTGAGGTACGTTTTTGGTGAATAGGAGTGTGCTGAAGCCATAATAAGTGATGTACGAGAAGGCGCGTACCCAGAGAAATATAAAAAATGAAATGTCGGGGTACGCAACCGCTAAAAAGCAAGGAAAATATGAAACATAAAATATGAGTAAAACGAAAATGTACCCCGAAAAAAGTTAAAAATGAAATAGCGGGGTACGCGACCACTAAAAAGCAAGGAAAACATGAAACATAATGTATGAGGAAGACGAAAATGTACCCCGAAAAAAGTTAAAAATGAAATAGCGGGGTACGCGACCACTAAAAAGCAAGGAAAATATGAAACATAATGTATGAGGAAGACGGAAATGCACCCCGAAAAAAGCAAAGAATGAAATGTCGGGGTACGCGACCACTAAAAAGCAAGGAAAACATGAAACATAATGTATGAGAAAGACAAAAACATACCCCGAAAAAAGCGAAAAATGAAATGTCGGGGTACAAAGCCACCAAAATAAAGAATTGACAATAGTATCCCCATAATAATTGATATAAAAGATAAAATATAGGTATCAAAAAATATGTATACATAGTATAATATTATATGTATCAAGAAATACAAATATAGAAGAAAGGAGGATAAGGCAGGATGGATTATTTAGAAAAGTATGCACAGGAAAGATTAGAAAAGCTGAAAGGTATGCGAAGACAATGTGTGGCTAATTTGAAAGGTTTGCCGGAAGGAAAAGTGTATGTAAAAAAGAAGCGAAAGACAAATCAATTCTATAAGATAACGCCAGACGGGGACAGAAATGGGAAGTATATTAAAGCCGGCGAAAGAGATGTGGCAGAAAGTCTTGTGAAAAGGGAATACAATGAGAAGTGCTTAAAGGAGATAGAAAAAGAAATTAGGGCACTAGAAAAAATGCTAAAAACCTGCAATTCAGAAAACCTAGAAAATGTAATCAGCAAGCTTGCCCCGGTCAAGCAGACAATGGTTATGCCGCTGGTATTGCCACGAGAAGATTTCATCAAACAGTGGGAAGAAGAAAAGCAGCAACTTAAAGAAAAAATGTGGTCAATGGTTATGAAATCTTATGATGAATCCATGGACGACGAAGAAGGCGTGTTCACGGAAAAAGACGAAAAGGTTCGTTCCAAGTCAGAAAAAATAATTGCAGACAAACTCAATCTAATGGGGATACCGTACATATATGAGCTACCGCTACATTTGAATGGACTAGGTTACATAAAACCAGATTTCACAGCATTAAATCCGGACACCCGCGAAGAATGCATATGGGAGCATTTTGGAATGATGGAAAATCCGGAATATGCGTCAAAGGCAATGAACAAACTAAATGTTTACGCAAGAAACGGCTATACTGTGGGGGACAATCTTATAATTACAATGGAAGGTCAAAGCCAGCCCTTGAACACAAGAAATCTTGATAAAGTAATTAGAAAAAATTTGATGACATAATAAAAAGAAGTTATGGTATTGATTGCGTCACCAACGGTGATGTAATTAGGAAAAAAAGTTAAATATTGGAATGAAATAAGGGGAGAGATGGGGCTGTCGCACTAAGTAATTAGTGCGCAGCCTCTTTTTGGTATGGACTTTAGGATAAGTATATAAATTGTATGAAATATACAAAAAAACGTTTTTTAAAAAGGAATATATGTTGAAAACACCCTATAAAAGTGATAGAATGTTGCTAGAAAAAATGTTATACAGTAACATTAACGGTAACATTGATAGAATAGTGAAAAGAATTTAAGGAGGCTAATATGAAAAAAATCAGAAGGAGAGGACGGAAGATACTTAGTATATTGTTGAGTATGACAATGGCAGCAGGTATGATGCTTACGGGAATCACTCCGGGAACAAATGAAGTAAAGGCAGCATCTTCGTTAACTTCGGCAGACTTTTTGAAAACGAATGGAACATCCATAAGAAAGAACTACGGAAACGGAGAAAAAGTATATTTGAGAGGAACTAATGCAGGAGGCTGGCTGGTGCAGGAGAATTGGATGAATCCTACAAATGCACCGGATCAGAGGACAATGATGGACACTCTGGCAAACAGATTTGGTACATCAACAAGAGATTCATTAGTAGCTGCGTATGAAGATAATTATTGGACCACACAGGATTTTGATAATTGTGCAGCAATGGGAATGAGCGTTATAAGACTTCCGTTTACTTATATGAATCTTTGTGATGATAACGGAAATCTCAAATCAAACGCATGGAGAAGACTTGACTGGTTTGTAAGTAACTGTAGCTCAAGAGGTATGTATGTAATTCTTGATATGCATGGAGCATTCGGCTCTCAGAACGGAATGGATCATTCCGGTGAAGTAAATGACGGAAAACAGCTTTATTACAATCAGGGAAATAAAAACAAAACATTAAATTTGTGGGCAAAGATAGCAGAACATTTTAAAGGAAACCCGGCAGTTGCAGCTTATGATATTTTAAATGAGCCAGGTATTAAGGCGGCAGCAACATATAGTCTGCATTGGGATTTTTATAATGAAATTTATAAAACAATAAGAAGTAAAGATTCAAATCATATTATTATTATGGAATCATGTTGGGATGCTGATAATCTTCCAAGACCGTCAGCATACGGATGGACAAATGTAGCATATGAATATCATTACTATCCATGGAATTACATTTCAAATTCGTCAGGTCAGGCTTCTTACACAGCAGGCAAGGTGAGAGATATTGCAAATCATAACTACGGAGTTCCTACATTCGTAGGTGAGTTTACATGTTTCGACCAGGAAGATGCGTGGAGAAATACAATGTCTACATATAATCAGCAGGGATGGCATTGGACAACATGGGCATATAAAGTTACAGGAAACAGCTCATGGGGAATTTATAATCATAGTCCACAGTCAGTTGATATTTATAATGATTCAGCGGATACAATAAGAAAAAAATGGTCAAGTGTTGGAACAGATAAAGGCTGGGTTAATTCTAAGATTTATAATGTGGTTAAATCTTATCTTCCGGGAACTGTAACACCGGGAGATTCAGGAAATTCTGATAATTCAGGAAGCTCAGATAACTCAGATAATTCAGGAAATAGCGGCTCCTCACATGGAGTGACATTTTATGAACACAGTAATTACGGCGGCTGGGCAGTTACATTAGGTGAAGGCTGGTATACATGCAGTCAGATAGAAGCTGCAGGCATTAGAAATGACCAGATTACTTCAGTTAAAGTTCCGGCAGGATATGTAGTAACATTATATGAACATGATAATTATGAAGGAGCTCAGAAAGTATTGACAGGAAATACAAGTCTGCTTTCAGATTTTAACGATAAGACTTCATCAATTAGAATTGTATATTCTGGCTCAAGTGCAGGTACTTCACATGTAAAACCGGGAGATTCAGGAAATTCTGATAATTCAGGAAATAGCGGCTCCTCACATGGAGTGACATTTTATGAACACAGTAATTACGGCGGCTGGGCAGTTACATTAGGTGAAGGCTGGTATACATGCAGTCAGATAGAAGCTGCAGGCATTAGAAATGACCAGATTACTTCAGTTAAAGTTCCGGCAGGATATGTAGTAACATTATATGAACATGATAATTATGAAGGAGCTCAGAAAGTATTGACAGAAAATACAAGTCTGCTTTCAGATTTTAACGATAAGACTTCGTCAATTAGAATTGTATATTCCGGCTCAAGTGCAGGTACTTCATATTCAACAACAAAGTTATCAAACGGTAAATATTATATTCAGTCAATTGCAAATGATAAAGTTGTATGTGCAGAAAATGGCGGCAGTGATCCGTTAATGGCAAACCGTGACAGTTACAGCGGTGCGTGGGAAACATTATTCATAGAAAATAATAACGACGGTACGGTATCATTAAAGGCAGAGGCAAATAATAAATATGTATGTGCAGTGCTTGATGAACAGAATCAGTTACTTCCAAGAAGTGATTCCCCAAGTACATGGGAAAAATTCCAGATTTATAAAATTAAAGATGGTGAATATGGAATCCGTTGTGTTGATAATGGTAAATATGTGAAAGCGGATTTGGATAATGGTGGAAAACTTGTAGCGACAAGTGATTCTATAGCAGGAGCATGGGAAGCATTCAGAATTGTAAAGGTTAAAGGTTCAGCCAGTGTTAAACCGGTTGTAGAAAATGGTGAATATTACTTTACATCTATTGCTAACGGCGGTGTTGTATGTGCAGAAAATGGTGGAAGTGATCCTTTAATTGCAAACCGTGAATCTTGTGGAGGAGCATGGGAGAGCATTAAGATTGAAAATAATGGTGATGGAACAGTTTCACTCAAATCAAGTGCAAATGGAAAATATGTATGCGCAGTAGTTGATGAACAGAATCAACTTCTTCCAAGAAGCAGCTCGGCAAGTGATTGGGAAAAATTTGAAATTGTAGAAATTCAAAACGGCGAATATGCACTTAAGGCACGTGCAAACAATAAATATGTAAAAGCAGATTTAGATAACGGCGGAAAGCTTGTTGCATCGAGTGATTCTGTTGCAGGAGCATGGGAAGCATTTAAGATTACAAAGACAGGAGAATCTTCGGGACTTACATATAGTGGTTCAGAAAAGAAAGCAGAATTTTATCTTGATTCTGATTACAACGGAACTAAGGTTTCACTTTCAGCCGGAAAATATGATTATAATGCAATGGTATCAGCAGGAATCAAAAACGATGCACTTTCATCAGTTAAAGTTCCTGACGGATATAGAGTTACATTATATAATGATGCAGGATTCCAAGGAGGAGCAAAAGTTCTTCTTCAGGATACATCAAATTTAGGCGGATTTAATGATAAGACTTCATCAATTATAATTGAAAAGGTAGAAAGACCAAACTTCAATAATGCGGACACATATATTACATCAATTGCAAATAATAAAGTTGTATGTGCAGAAAACGGAGGCAACGATACTATAGTTGCTAACAGAGGTTCATGTGGAGGAGCTTGGGAGACAATCCAAATCGTAAATAATAATGACGGAACTGTATCATTGAGATCAGCAGCGAATGGTAAATATGTATGTGCAATTGTAGATGAGCATAATCAGCTGGTACCAAGAAGCGGTTCTATTGGAACATGGGAAAAATTCATAATTGAAAAGATTGCAGATAATGAATATGCAATTTATTCATTAGCAAATGGAAAATATGTTCAGGCAAATATGAACGATGGCGGAAAGCTATATGCAGGAAGCGATACAGTTGCCGGTTCATGGGAAGCATTTAGAATTACAAAAATTCAGTAAACAATAAAACATAATTAAAAGATGCATCATGGAGATCCATGGTGCATCTTTTAATTGTGGCTAGGCTGCTCTGATAATGAGGCATTCAAAAGAGTATTTATAGAAAAAGTGTTAACAAAAAATCTTTTGGGGCTGTCGCACTAAGTAATTAGTGCGCAGCCTCTTTTTGGTGCAAAAAAAAATACAGCCGGGTTTCGAAGGCTGGACGGTTATTTTTGTGGAAGCTGGTGATAAATAAAGGTTTAGACAGGTTTTGTGTGAATTGAACTATATATTTGTTATGTGAAATGAATGGTGGTTTGGGCATGCGTACCTCAAAAAATGGAAAGAAGAAACGTCGGGGTACATTTTTAACAAATACAAACTATATGTTGTGCAAAAACAGCGGTAGTTTGAGTATGTGTACCCCAAAAAACAAGAAAAATGAAATGTCTGGGTACGTTTTTGACGAATACAAACTATATGTTGTGCAAAAACAGCGGTAGTTTGAGTATGTGTACCCCAAAAAACAAGAAAAATGAAATGTCGGGGTACATTTTTAACGGATACAAACTATATGTTGTATGAAACAAGTTAAAATTAGGGCGAGCGTACCCCGACATTTTAAAATTGTGAAAATTTGGGGTACAAAGCCATAAAAAGCTATAAAAATTAAGACGCATATTATATGTAGAAATAAGAAACGTACCCCGAAAATTAGACAAAATGAAATATCGGGGTACGGAAGAAATAAAATAGTTGCAAATGCAACATATAATGAAAACAAAAATGAAAAACGTACCCCAATATTGCGAAAACCTCAAATATTGAGGTACGCGATCGGCAACGGTCACATAAGAAAGCTTCTCCACTCCCCCACACTACAGCCTCTAACGCCTTATATCTCATCCGCCCCACGACACAACAAGCTTCTCCGCTCCCCCACACTAAAGCCTCTAACGCCTTACATCTCATCCACCCCACGACACAACAAGCTTCTCATCTTCCCCACGACATAATCTACAACACTATGCCATTCATCCACTTTAAGCCATAACGTCCAACACTAAACATCTAACATCACTCCCTCCCCACTACGCAAAACACCCCCGCCGGACCAACCACGGTGTCCTGTGGCAGACAGGACACCGTAGAAGCTTCCCAGCAGGGGTAAATAAAACATAATAATATTAAAATCGAATAATACTAGCAACAGTACTAGCAACAATACTAGCAATAATACTAGCAACAGCACTAGCAACAACACATGTTAAGCAAACATAATGTTGTGCAAGGATCAGCGCAACACATTGCACCGGAATCGCCACCATATGAATACTGGCGGGTGTTGTACCACTGACCACCACTTTCAAGTGTCTGGACAAGTCGCTGGTATGTCTGATTGTTAGGCTCCATTTCAAGAGCAGTTTTTGCAAAATCAAGAGCCATGACATTGTTACCTAGACCGTTGTTTGCCAAAGAACTTAAGAAATACCACTGAGCGGTACGGTCCTGAATATTGCTCAGGACATTTAAAGCTTCCTGAAAACGCCTATTGTTGATGTAGTTAGAAGCAGCAGTGTAATAGGAAGCATCCTGACCGTAATATTGGCTGGACTGTCCCTGCCCATTGTTAAAACCGCCGAAGCCTCCAAAACCACCAAACAAATCATCAAAAGGATTGCCGGAATAACCACCACCGTAGTTGCCGTTACCTGAACCACCATTACCATAGCCACCGGAACCATAACTACCGGAACCGTAGCCACCATAAGAACCACCATAGCCACCTGAATAACCATTCTTACGCTCATCCATAATCTGATTGTAAGCCTGACCAACTAACTTAAACATCTCCTCCGCCTTATCCTTATTAGGATTGTTAATATTAGCATCGGGATGATACTTACGACTTAATTTTCTATATGCCTGTTTTACTTCATCATCTGTGGCATCTCGTGAAATGCCAAGAACCTTATATGGATCACTCATATCAAACTCCTAAAAACCAAAGTTATGTAAACCAACACCTACCAGCTTCACAACCACCTTCGGCTCGCTGAATCGAACCCCACAAGTTGTTCGCACCTTCGGCTCGCTAAATCGAACTCCACAAGTTGTTCGCACCCAGGCTCGCCGGTGTCATAACATCAAGGTGCACATATATCCGGCTCACATTCCTTTAGTCATTTTCTTTCTTCTGTTCCCTTCTCGCCTTCAACGTCTTATAGTAGACCGTCCAAACCCCGGCGTAAAGGATATTTCTAAGAATCTCAGCATTCTCCAAAATAGGAAGATACTCGAACTCCTTAGAGCATTCAGCCATCATCATCTGTAGCATGCCCTTTATTCTATCATCAAACCCCTGTTCATTGCAAATAGATTTGAAAGGATTGTAATGATTCTTCTTAATATCCTCCTCCAAATCATCATAGGCATCAAGAATATAAATAAATTTGCCAAGGAAAAAACCAATGCGGCTAAGAGAAGCAGCCCACTGGTCGTCTTTTGGAACAAAAAGGACAGACATAATGCGACCGAAAAGCCCTGCCATAACGTCAATGTTCGTCTCATTCTCTTTTTCGCGGGTACCTAATTCGGTGAGAAGAGACGAAATAGAATCCGCCTTTGCGGCGTAATCAAAAGAATCGTCAGGGTGCTTAGTATTCAAAAGCTTGGCAAAAGCAAGCTTCAAAACACTGCGGTCATCATTCCAGTCGTCCATAGCCTTATAATAAGATAATAAAATATTCATATCAGCCACGTAATCTGAGTAAATACTGGAAGACATAGGCTGTGCCTTAAGGGGATGACGAATACATTTGTGCTCAGAATGAGCAACCTTCGGTTCGTACAAAGAAGTAAGAAGCATTACAAGAAAAGTCATATCATAAGAAAGTGTAAACTGCCCGACAAAACCATAGCGGGACCTTAAAGAATAACACAAACCACAATAAAAACTCTTGTAAACATCAAACTCCTTAAATTTTAATTCCGGTTTATTAATAACAACATATCCAAACATAAAAAACTAACTTCTTCTTATAAAAGTGGCGTTGCACTTAGGGCAACGAATCTGAATCTTACCGTGTCCTTTAGGAATACGAATCCTCTGGCCACATTCCGGACACTTGTAGAAATGATAATACTTGCGCTGACCGGCAAGGTTCTTCTCATTGGCAACCTTGTTGCGCCAACTACCGAGAATACGCATATACTTCTCGTTTTCAGCAGCACGCTTATAAATATTACGTGAAAACATTCTAAAATAAGTATAAAAAATAAGAAGCAAAATCAAAGTACTAAAAAGGGAACCAAGTCTTCTTGGAACAAAAAGCGAAATAATACACAACGCAATTGTAAGCCCAAGCAAAAACTTAGAAAACTGATCTGCACCATATCTTCCATACATAAATTTTGAAAATCTATCTCTCCAATTCATAAACATGTCACCTCACCAATCATCTTGAATATTGTAGACTGATCATTCAATATAAAAAACAGTCATCCTAATACTGAAGACCAATCATCTGAAATATTGTAGTCGATATTAAGAGTGTAAGTCCAATGCCCGATAAAAGCAATGGCAAAGGGTTTGAATTTACATTTAAGTCATAAAAGTTTACAAATATGTAAAAAATGATAGGTATGAAAACGTTTTTACCAAAAAAGAAAACAAACTGACTAAAAATGCTGAATTATTACTAAAATGACAATATCTCGCATTGAAATAAGTCGAAAAATAGAGTATTATGGAAAGGAAAAAGAGCTAAGCAACGTTAGCTATAAGCTATATGAGGGCATAAGTGATTTTTATAGAAGATGTATAAATATGCACAAAGCATACGATAAAGATAATAAATACAAGAATATACATCAGGTTCTTTATAAATATGTAAAGCTTATAAATAGACAACAAAGGGAAGACAATAGTATACAAAAGACGCTATGTAAAAAATATGAGGGGAGATTCACTGCATGTACGTGAAGAAGAACAGCTGGGTTAAGCATTTAGACTTTATACTGGCTGATTTGTTGTGCATTAATTTAACGTTATTGATTGCATATTTTCTACGCAATGGAGTACGTAATGTATATGCGCTAAAGGAGTACAGAACACTTCTTTTTGCAATAATGGCACTGCATTTCTGCATAAGTTTTTTCTCGAATACATATTCAGACATCCTAAGAAGAGGATATTTTCAGGAATTTAAAAGAGTACTTGTTCATAATACAGGATTAATGCTATGTGTAATGGTATTTATGTTCTTTACTCATACAGGAGCAATATACTCAAGATTAATGATTTTTGCATTCTGGGTAATGGACATTTTTGCAATGTATTTTGTACATATTTGCTTAAAAACATTTTTAAGGAAAAGAGATTACCGAGAGAAGAAGCAAACCAAACTTTTGATAATTACTACACCGGAAAATATGGAGAAAGTAATCAGTGAAGTAAACGATGGACCGGACAAGAGTTTTGAAATAGTAGGAATAGCATTAAACACAAATGAGGAAGGAATTAAAGAGTGCCAGGGAATACCGGTAGTTTCAGAAGGAATAGATATGTATGACTATGTTTGCAAAAATGTTGTAGATGAAGTTTTACTTAATCTAGACTATCCATCAGATAAGTTTGATCAGATAGTGGAAACTTTAGTTAATATAGGAATTACCGTAGATATTAAATTAAATATTAAGTTTAATGGTGGAACTCAGGAGTTCGGACACATTAACGATACTAAGATTATAAGAACAAGTGCCAATACTGTAACAATAACAGAGATGGCATTAAAGAGAGCCATGGATATCTGTGCAGGTGTTGTTGGATGTTTAGTTACAGGCATACTTTTTATATTTGTAGCACCAGCTATTAAGATAGCAGATCCTAAGGGACCTGTATTCTTCGGACAGAAGAGAGTTGGTCGTAACGGTAGAACTTTTACAATATACAAGTTCCGTTCAATGTATGTAGATGCGGAAGAACGCAAGAAGGAACTTATGGAAAAGAACAAGATGGAAGGTCTTATGTTTAAGATGGACGCAGACCCTAGAATTATAGGAAGCGGTCCTGACGGAACAAGAAAGGGACTTGGATATTATCTTAGACATCTGTCTATAGATGAATTCCCTAACTTCTGGAGCATCTTAAAAGGCGATATGAGTCTTGTGGGAACAAGACCACCAACAATGGATGAATACAATCAGTACGAATTGCATCACAAGAGCCGTCTGGCAGCAAAACCGGGACTTACAGGAATGTGGCAGGTAAGCGGCAGAAGTGATTTTACTGATTTTGAAGAAATAGTAAAAATGGACAGCGATTATATTAAGAACTGGAATATAGGACTTGATATAAAAATAATTCTGAAAACAGTGCTGGTAGTGCTGGGACAGAAGGGATCGGTGTAATATTTGGCAAAATATGCAAGGGGATAAAAAGTGCATAAGAAGAATAAAGATAAATTAAGAATCGCAATGTTAGGTCATAAGAGAATACCTTCAAGAGAAGGTGGTGTGGAAATTGTGGTGGAAGAACTTTGTACAAGAATGGTTAACAAAGGTCACAAAGTAACATGCTACAACCGTGGCGGACATCATGTTAGCGGTAAGAAATTTGACAGTGCGAAGATTAAAAACTACAAAGGAATAAACCTGAAAACAGTGCCTACAATAAACTGCAAAGGGTTGGCAGCAATGTATGTATGTATGTCAGGAATGGATTGACGAAGTTCTGATTGTTGTTTCAGAAGTTCTTCCGTATCCGGCAGAGTTAATTGAGCAGTTATCAGAGACAGGAGTAACCATTAATCTTAATCTTGCAAAGATTACAAGTGTGCAGGGAAAAAACAGTTTGTGGAAAAGGTTGGTGATTACACAGTCTTTACGACAAGTATCAATTATGCATCAACCAGACAGTTAATGTCAAAACGCTTAATGGATATTGCGGGTGGATTAGTTGGGTGTATTTCTACCGGAATCATTTGTATTTTTGTCGGACCGGCAATTTATATTGCATCACCGGGACCAATTTTCTTTGCTCAGGAATGAGTTGGAAAGAATGGAAAGAAATTTAAAATGTACAAGTTCCGCAGTATGTATATGGATGCAGAAGAACGTAAGGCAAAGCTTATGAAAGATAACAAACTTGGAGATGGAAAGATGTTTAAACTGGATTTTGATCCTCGTGTTATCGGAAATAAGATACTTCCAGATGGGACACATAAGACAGAAATCGATGATTTTATCAGACGAACAAGTTTAGATGAATTTCCGCAATTTTTTAATGTATTACGAGGCGATATGTCGATTATAGGTACTCGCCCGCCACTTATTTCAGAAACGAATCTGTATGAGCTTCGCTATCGTGCAAGATTGGCAATTAAGCCTGGAATCACTGGCATATGGCAGGTAAGCGGACGAAGTGATATTACCGATTTTGAAGAAGTAGTTCGTCTTGATAAAGAGTACATCACAAACTGGAACATTGGGCTAGATATAAAGATTCTGTTTAAAACAGTATTAGTTGTGTTTAAGAAAGATGGATCAATGTAAATCCTATAAGCAGCTTATTTTATAGAGAATAGGTTGCGAAAGTCTAGATGTAGATAAGTTATAAATATAAAGATTGCATGGAAAATAGAATGCTTGCAAAAGATGGAGGAATAAAAATGACAAAAAATTATACGATTGCAGTTGCTGGAACGGGATATGTTGGTTTGTCAATTGCAACATTATTATCACAGCATCATAAGGTAATGGCTGTAGATATTGTAAAAGAAAAAGTTGATTTAATTAATAACAGAAAGTCACCAATTCAAGATGACTATATCGAAAAATACTTAGCAGAGAAAAATCTAAATCTTACAGCGACACTTGATGCAAAAGAAGCATATAGTAATGCAGACTTTGTAGTAATTGCAGCACCAACAAATTATGATTCTGCAACACAGCACTTTGATACATCTGCTGTAGAAGCAGTTATTAAACTTGTTATAGAATACAATCCAGAAGCAATCATGGTTATTAAATCTACAATTCCAGTTGGCTATACACGGTCAATCAGAGAAAAAACAGGAAGTAAAAATATTATATTCAGTCCAGAGTTCTTAAGAGAAAGCAAAGCTTTATATGATAACTTATATCCTTCCCGTATCATTGTAGGTACAGATTTAAACGATGAAAAGTTGGTAAATGCGGCACATGAATTTGCAGCATTATTACAGGAAGGTGCCATTAAAGAAAATATTGATACTTTATTTATGGGATTTACAGAAGCGGAGGCAGTTAAGTTATTTGCCAATACTTATCTGGCACTTCGTGTTGCTTATTTTAATGAGTTAGATACTTATGCAGAAAGTAAGGGATTAAATACACAGCAGATTATCAACGGTGTATGTCTTGATCCACGTATCGGAAGTCATTATAACAATCCATCCTTTGGTTATGGTGGATATTGCTTACCAAAAGATACAAAACAGTTACTTGCCAACTATGCAGACGTACCGGAAAACTTAATTGAAGCAATCGTTGAAAGCAACAGAACAAGAAAAGACTTCATTGCAGACAGAGTTCTTCGTTTAGCTGGTTATTATGGTTATGGTGAGGATAACGAATGGAGCGAATCACAGGAAAAACCAGTAACGATCGGTGTATACCGCTTAACAATGAAGAGTAATTCTGATAACTTCCGTCAGAGTAGTATTCAGGGAGTTATGAAGCGTATTAAAGCAAAAGGTGCAACAGTTGTTATTTATGAACCAACATTAAAGAATGGAGAAACATTCTTTGGTTCCGTAGTTGTAAATGATTTAGAGAAATTTAAGGAAATGTCTCAGGCAATTATTGCGAATAGATATGATGAGTGCTTGGATGATGTGAATGATAAGGTTTATACGAGAGATATTTTCCAGAGAGATTAAGAAATAGGAGAGAGTCAGATGAAAAAAAATAAAGAAATAAAAGTTTGTTTGGTTGGCTCATCTGGTGGGCATTTGACGCACCTATATATGTTGAAACCTTTCTGGAAAGATAAAGAGCATTTTTGGGTCACTTTTGATAAAGAAGATGCTAAAAGTCTTTTAGAAAGAGAAAAAATGTATTCTTGTTATTACCCAACTAATCGAAGTCTCAAAGCCCTTATTAAAAATACAAAAATTGCTTGGAACGTATTACGGAAAGAAAAGCCGAATTTAATTATTTCTTGTGGTGCAGCAGTGGCAGTTCCATTTTTTTATCTTGGAAAAATAATGGGAGCTAAGCTTATTTATATTGAGGTATTTGATCGTATTGATAAGCCAACTATGACAGGAAAGATGGTATATCCCATTGTAGATAAATTCATAGTTCAATGGGAAGAACAAAAGAAGGTTTATCCTAAGGCGATTAATCTAGGTAGTATATTCTAAATAGGAGAAAAAGAGAAATGATTTTTGTAACAGTAGGAACACATGAGCAGCCATTTAATCGGTTAGTTCAAAAGATAGATGAATTAAAAAAAGATGGAGTAATACAAGAGGATGTGATTATCCAGACAGGATTTAGTACATATGAACCGAAGTATTGCCAATGGAGCAAATTAATTCCCTATCAGCAGATGATTAAGAATGTGGAAGATGCAAGAATTGTAATTACTCATGGTGGACCAGCAAGTTTTATTATGCCACTTCAAATTGGGAAAACACCTATTGTTGTACCTAGACAGCATCAATTTAACGAGCATGTAAATGACCATCAAGTAGAGTTTGCTCGAAATGTATCCCAGAGGATGGGAACGATTATACCTGTAGAGGATATTGAAACGCTGGGAGATGTTATAATAAATTACGATCAAGTTGTTGCGAAAATGGGACATGGGATGAGTAGTAATAATGCTAAGTTTAATGTGGAATTAGAGAAATTAGTAAAAGAGTTAATTTGAGGTTAAATGAATGAAGAAAATAGTTATTACTAGTACTGTTGGTTTAATTTATGATGGGATTACAAATGTTATTGTATCATATCTTGAGGCAATGGATTTACAAGATTTGGATATTTATATTGTGGCAACTATAAAAGCTGAGCCGACAATTATAGAAAAATTAGAGAAACTAGGATGTCATATTGTACATTTACCATCAAGAAGAGAAGACACATTGAAATACTTTTTAAGACTAATTTCATTTATTAAAAAAAATAAAATTGAAGTTATTCATGCACATGGTAATAGTGCAACTTTAGCTATTGAGATGGTTGCAGGCTGGATAGGAGGATGTAAAAAAAGAATTGCACATTCGCATAATACTAGATGCAATCAAGTTAAAGCCGACAAATTGTTACGACCAGTTTTTAATTGTTGTTATACAGATGCCTTAGCATGTGGAGTGAATGCAGGAAAATGGTTATTTAAAAATCGAAAATTTACAGTATTGCAAAATGGAAGAAATGTAGAAAAATACGTCTATAATGAACAAATTAGAAACAAATTGAGAACTCAATATAATATACATAAAGAATTAGTTATAGGACATGTTGGAGGCTTTTTTGAACAAAAAAATCATAAATTTTTATTGATGATATTACATGAAATATTGAAAATAGAACCTCAAGCTCACTTTTTCTTGATTGGTGATGGCCCTCTTAAGAAAAAAATTGAATATCAGGCTAGAGATTTAAATGAACATATCACATTTACAGGTACAACAGACAGAGTAACTGATTATTTGCAAATGATGGATGGTATGTTATTACCATCGTTATTTGAGGGATTGCCGTTAGTAGCGATAGAGTGGCAAATAAATGGATTACCATGTATATTGTCAGATACAATTACTAAGGATTGTGTGTTTATGGATAATGTTAGATTTAAATCATTAAATGATTCTGCAAAAGAGTGGGCACAAAATATTATTCAAATGATAAGAGATAATGATAGAATTAATAGTTCAATTAATGCCCAGAAAAAGATAGTACAAGTAGGATTTGATATTAAACAGGGAGCGAAGCAATTGCGTAGCATATATATTGAAAATGAATAAAATGTGGGGATTAAAAAATGAAATTAGCTGGACTTACATGGTGGAGAAATAATTATGGATCAATTTTACAGGCATACGCATTGCAAGAAGAATTAAATAGTATTCCTGGTATCTCGTATGAGATTATAAATCAATATGGAAAAAAAATTGCTTCGTTTGATAATTTGATTGATAAAATAAAAACAATAGGGATAAAAAAAACTATACAACGAATTTTTTGGAAGTTTGGAATGAAAAAATTGCGTAATCGAAGTTTTAATATTCAAAAATTTACAGATGAAAAATTAAGAATTTCTTCAAATCAATATTCCGAAGATACAATAGCTCAAGCAAATAAAAAATATGAAGGATTTGTATGTGGAAGTGATCAGGTATGGAATCCTACTTTAACAGATATAAATAGTATGTATTGGCTTGGATTTTCAGATGATATAAAGTTACGCTTTTCTTATGCTCCGAGTATTGGAGTAGATGGAGTAAGTGAAGAAGAAGCGAAAGTTATAAGAAAAAATTTGAGACGTTTTCATGGAGTTTCTTGTCGGGAAGAAACAGGAACAGAGTTAATAAATAATATTATCGGGACGAATCAATGCAGAACAGTTTTGGATCCCACGCTAATGGTAGAAAAAAGTGTATGGGATAAATTGTGCCCGGAATCTAAATTTAAAGAGCCGTATATTTTTGTATATATGTTAAGAGGTACGAAAGAGCAACGTTGTATGATTGAGAAATTTGCAAAAAAAGTAAATTTAAAAATAATAACGATGCCATTTATGGAACCGGAATATGCGGTATGGTACGATTTTAAATTTGGTGATTTTAAATATTGGGATGCTGGGCCAGATGAATTTATTAGTGTTATTAAAAATGCATCATATGTTTTTACTGATTCATTTCATAGTAGTGTGTTTAGTATATTATATCATGTTCCATTTTTTACATTTCCTAAAGTCGGAAAAGCACAGATGAGCAGGATTATTAATCTTCAAAAAATCCTAAATATTGATAGTCGAATGGTATACAATGAAAATGATATTAATTGTGTTTTTCAAAAAAAGATTGACTGGAAATCAGTAGATGAAATACTTGATGGGAAAAGGATTATTTCTCAGCAGTATATAAGAAAGGTAATTAGGAAATATGATGAAGGTATTTGCTTATAGAAACATCAAAAGTGAAATAATGAAAAGCTCTTCCGGTGGAGCATTTATCCGCATTTGCCAAGAATTTGAAATGCTACACGGAAAAGGAAATGTTGCTTTTTATGGTGCTTCGATGTTAGAAGATATGTCAGTAAGACACCTTGGAGTTTATGGTGCTGAACAATGCCATATATTTCAAGGTGCAAAATATGTAAGAAGTGATTTTTCACAGTGTATAGGAGATATAGAGAAAGATTTAAGAGCAGGAAAATGGGTTCTAGTTTCAGGAACACCATGTCAAATATATGGAATAAAAAAATATATACAAAAGAAACAACTTGATTCAAAATTATTTACCATTGATTTGCTTTGTCATGGAACGGCAAAAAATCAGGTTTGGAAAGATTATATTGCATGGTTGGAAAAAAATAATAAAGCTAAACTAATGAGATTCTGTTTTAGATATAAACCAGAGGGATGGAAGGCTTATCCGGGTTATGCAGAATTTGATTCTCATAAAAAATTAATTAATACTCCAGAAACATCGGTATTTTCTAAGCTTCATTTAAGTGCATATAGTATTGAAAAAGGATGTTTTCAATGCCCATTTGCTTCTGAAGAAAGAAATGGAGATATTACATTGGGTGATTATTGGGGAATTGAATATATTGATACAACTATCAGAAATTATAAAGATGGAGTATCGTTGATTCTTTGTAATTCTGAAGTGGCAAGGATATTGATACTTAGAATTGGGGAAAAATGCCGAGAAAATCATGATTTTCTTATTGAAACGAAAAGCCGAGAATTTATTAAGTATCAAGATAATTTCCAAAGGCCTACTGAAATGCCTAAACAATATGAAGAATTTTGGAAGGATTATGAGAAAAAAGAATTTGAAGATATTTTAATTAAGTATATTGGTTGGGGAAGAAAATATAAAGTTTTATATAATATAAAAAAAATAGCAAGAAAAACGATGATAATTGAACTGTATAGAAGATTAAAAAGAGGAAATTAATTATGAAGAATAGGATAATGATTATATCTAAAAATTTGACAGGTGGTGGTGCTGAACGAGTTGCCACTAATCTTGCAGGCTGTCTTTCAAAATTTGCAGAAGTATTGTTTGTAGTGCTAAGTGGTCAAAATAATACGTATGGGACAACAGCAAAGACGATTGATTTAAATTTACCAGAGAATAAAGGCAAATTTAAAGTTTTATGGCACTATAATGCTTATAAAAAAGTTAAAAAAATAAAAAAAGATTTTAAACCTACTCATTGTATTAGTTTTATGGCAGAACCAGATCTTGCAAATGTTTTGTCAAAGGGAAATGAGAAGATAATTATTTCAGTTAGAAATAAAAGGTCGTCATCTAATCCGACAAAGTTTCATCTTTGGAAGAATAAGTGGGTTTTTAGTAAGGCAGATGCAATAGTATCTTTATCACAGATGGTTAAAAAGGATTTAGTAGAATTCTTTGATATATCAGAAGATATTATTACACCTATTTATAATCCATGTTATACAGAGATTATTCAAAAAAAATGTAGAGAAGATGTTTTTTCGATAGAAGAAAAGAATTTTTTTGAGAAGAATAAAGAAAAAATTGTTATAACTGCTGGAAGATTAAACATCCAAAAGGGACAGTGGCATTTAATTAGAGCTTTTAAGAAGGTTGTTGACGAAATTTCTGATGCGAAGCTTGTGATTTTAGGTCAAGGAGAGGAAAAAGATTATCTTAAAAATCTAATTAGAGATTTGAATCTGGAGAATAATGTATTCATATATGGTTTTAAGGCTAATCCTTATCCATATTTAAATCGGGCCAGTGTATTTGCATTTCCATCTGTTTTTGAAGGATTGGGAAATATTTTAATTGAATGTATGGCATGTCAACTTCCTGTTGTTTCTGCGGATTGTCCATATGGTCCAAAGGAATTACTTAGTCCTGAAGAAGATTTTGATTCTTTTGTATCAGATATTGATTATGCACAGTATGGTGTATTAGTTCCTCCTATGGATGGTAAAAAATATTCATCTATGGATCCGTTGAAATTTAGCGAAGAGTGTATGGCAAATGCAATTATTGAAATGCTAAATAATCAGAAACTTAGGGAGGATTATAAAGAACGTATAACAAATCGTGGAAAAGACTTTTCACCCGATAAAATTACGGAACAATGGTTAAACGTTATTAAAAAATTATAGAATAAAGAAATAAGGTGAGTATAGGATGAATAATAGTATTAAAATTTCAAAAGGAGATTTTTGTATTGGATTATATATTTTTACGATTTGTTTTAATTTGATTATGCAGACACTTGCAGGAACTAATATTCAGAATATTTTATTTATTCCAAAAGAAGTGCTGTATTCATTAACTCCCAAAATTTCTTTGCTGCTTTTTATTATTATTTTTTTCATAAATGGAACTGTAAGTAAAAGAATAATGTATGTATCACTTGTTTTGGGAATAGTAACAATAATAGTAACAAGTATAACTAATAATTATGCATTGGCTTTAATGTTTATGGCAATTATGACCTGCCCTTCGGGAATGGAGATTAGTACTATTGCAAAATGGGAAAAGCGAAGTTTGTTTTGTTTGATAGTTTTTACTATTGCTTTAGCGGTTATGGGTATTATACCTTCGGATGTTGTATATCGAGAAAATGCGATAAGAAATTCATACGGTTTTACATCAGCTAATGCATTTGCCAATAGTACGCTTATTTGGATGCTATTATTTGGATTACAAAAAAAAGAACGTTGGAATTGGAGAGACACTATATTTTGTGGGTCAATTGCAGTAGCAGTTTTCTTATTTACTAATAGTAGAATGGCATTTATTATGAGTTTAGTGCTTTCCTTATTTTTCTTAATGCTTAAAAAAGAGAATAGATTTAAAGGAAAAATTCTTTATCAGATTTCAAAATTATGCTTTCCGGTACTTATGATAGTTTGTTACATTTGTTCCTGGCTTTACAAAGGGGGGTATTATATATCTCAGCTAAATATATTAAATATTATGATGTCATATAGATTAGGTTTCATGAGAAATTATTTGCGAGGTTATGGTATTAAACTTTTTGGACAGACTATTAAAACAGTATCTTATTCACAAGCACTTCGTACGGGTGAAGCTTGGAGTGGATTGGATAATAGTTATATGTATATTTTAATCTGTTGGGGATTAATAATTGCAATTATTTTAAGTTTATTATATTACCAGTTAGGTAAGTATAATTATGAAAAAACTAACAAGTATGAAGCGTTTGTAGTAATTGTTCTATGTATTATAGGAATAACAGAAAATTATTTATCCTTAGTAGGAGATAATATTGCTATAATTATGATTGCAATTATGCTAAATAAGAATAGTCGTATATTTGGGAAAATGAAGAGATATAGTTAGATTGTAGGTGTATTGTATCTATAAAAAAGGAGCTTGGTATGGCTATAAGAAAAGAAAGAGAAAATCTATTATATTGTTGTATGAAAGTGGGATGGAGATTATTTAAAAAGATTAGAAGCTATTTGTCATATATTAAATTTTATGTAAATAAACCTTCTTTACAAGAGGGGAATAATATTCCGAACATTACAGTATCATTTACTACATATCCGGCAAGGGAGAAATGGCTTCCAGTGGTTGTAGGGAGTTTGTTACGTCAGAAATTACAACCAGATAGAATTGTACTTTATCTTAGTAATGAGCAATTTGAAACAGTAGATGATAAGATATTAAACTCTATTAAAAAACAAGGTGTAAATGTTAAATTGGTAGATGGAGATATGCGATCACATAAAAAGTATTTATATGCTTTTAAAGAGTATCCTGAAGACATTGTGATAACAGTTGATGATGATATTATATATGATAAATATTTAATTTCTGATTTATATCAATCGTATTTAAAACATCCTCATGCAATATCTGCCAAAAGAGTACATAAGATATTATTCAGCTCTGATAAGAAAGTTAGAAAATATACAGAATGGGATATAGCGACAAAAGAACAAATTGATGAGGAATCTTTTGATTTAATAGCCACAGGATGTGGAGGAGTATTATATCCGCCACACTGCATAAGTGAACGATATACAGATATAGATACGATAAAAGATACTTGTATATGTGCAGATGATTTATGGCTCAAAGTTATGGAGTTGATGAAAGGAACACCAGTTGTTTTGGCTAAATCTCAGTCATATAAATTGAAACATATATGGGCTACTGAGTGTGACGGATTAGCACTGGATAATGTTGGGGCAGTAGGAAATGATGAACAATTATTAGCTATATGCAATAGATTAGGGACAGATTTGTTTAAAATGATTAATTACAATCAAGGAGAGATATTGAATGAAAAAGAATTTAGGTGAAATAATAAAACAAGATATGATTCAAAATAGAGGATATATTTTGAATAGCCTTCAGTTATTAAAATTGATTTTATGGGAAAAGTATGATCCTATGAAATATTTAATTTTTTTTAGAGTTGCGAATTATTGTGAAAATTCTCCCAAGTTGATTCGAGGCATAGTATATCGTATTTATTATCATCATTCTTTTAAATTTGGTTATGAAATATCACCTAAAACTAAAATTGGTGGGGGGTTAAGATTACCTCATTGGGGAGGGGGGATTGTCATCCATTCAAATGCTATAATAGGAGAAAACTGCGAAATAATGCAGAATGTTACTGTTGGTAACAATGCATTGAAGTCTAGAGATGATGTTGCAATTATAGGAGATAGGGTAACATTATGTGCTGGAAGTAAAGTTATAGGAAGTGTGTCAATTGGTGATAATGTAGTAGTAGGTGCTAACTCAGTTGTAGTGAAGGATATTCCGACTAATACAATCGTAGCAGGAATTCCAGCTAAGATAATTCGATATGTTAATAATTAAAAATTAATAATAAAAAGATTTATGTGATATGTTTTAATAAGAATATTAAAACATAAAAAATATGATTTATTTTTTGCTATGATAATAGATTGTAAAGTGTAATAGGTGAAGAAAATGATTAAAAGTAAGCATGATTTAAAATATTATCTTCTTTGTGATGAATATGCACGATTTGGAAGTAAAGTATCACTTTTTAGAAAAATTAGATTAGGAGAAATGTGGTCTTTTCAAGTACATCTTCGAAAACTTGAGTATTATTTAAATTGTAGAAGAGATTTAATTGGAAAGATAATGGTATTATATCACAAGATAAGGACGAAAAAATTGGGGATAAGATTAGGTTGGTCAATCTATCCAAATTCATTTGGCCCAGGAATGTGTATTGTCCATTATGGGACCGTGGTAGTAAACGGTGGAGCACAAGTAGGAGCAAATTGTCGGATACATGCCTGTGTTAATATAGGGGCAAATGGAGGAGGAGAAAAAGATACTCCAATTTTGGGTGAAAATGTATACATCGGACCGGGAGCAAAAATATTTGGAAAAATAGTAATTGGAAATAATACAGTTATTGCAGCTAATTCTGTTGTAAATAAAGATTTTATTGAAGGAAATTGTACTATTGGAGGAGTTCCAGCAAAAATTATTTCTGATAAAGATAGTAGGCGCTTTATAAAAAACATTATGCCAATTGAAGAAAGAGATTTTGTAGAGTATAAAAGAGAGGATTAAGAATGCAAAAAAATGGATTTTTAAAACAATTTACAATAATTGGTGGAGGAACATTTTTTAATTTATTATTAGGATTATTTAGTACACCAGTTATAACTCGTATTGTTGCTCCAAGTGAATATGGCCAATTATCAATATTTACAATGTATTCAGGAATTGCACTTATGGTTTTATGTATGGGATTAGACCAAGCAGTTGTAAGATACTATTATGAAAAAGAAAACTTGAAATACAAACAAGCTTTGCTTTTTAGATGTATTGTTATACCGATAATTGCGAGTTTGATAATTACAATAATTGTCATGGCAATGTCATTATTTCATATTGTTAATTTTGAATTTGATTCATTAATTATGTTTTTTCTATGTGTATTTACGTTTGATCAAGTAATTTACAGGTTTAGCCTATTAATTGTAAGATTGGAAAGAAATGTGAAATTATTTTCGCTTTTGCAAATACTTCAAAAACTAATATACATTATAGTGGCATTAGGATTATGTTATACAATAAAAGAAAACTATTTACTTTTATTAGTTATTGCAACAGTTGTTTCTTATTTTGTTTGTATGGTGGTGAGTATTATTGCTCAAAAGTCAATGTGGAATTTTAAAACAGTAGATGTAAGTAATTGTACAGTTTCTATGAGTGAGTTGATGAAATATTCAGTTCCTTTTATCCTTTCAATGGGGGTTACTACGTTGTTTCAAGCGATAGACAAAATTTCTCTGAATTACTATTGTACATATACTGAAGTAGGAATTTATTCATCAACTATGACATTAGTACATATTTTTGCAATTGTACAGACTGCTTTTAATACATTATGGGCTCCGATGTCTGTTGAACACTACACTAAATATCCAGAAGACACACAGTTTCATAAATCAGCAAATCAGATTATTACAGTGGTAATGTTTTTTTTAGGAATTTCATTAATCTTGGTGAAGGAGATATTTGCAATCCTTCTTGGCTCTAAATATAGGGAAGCTGCATATATTTTACCATTTCTGATTTTTAATCCAATTATGTATACAATTTCAGAGACAACAGTTGCAGGGTTAGTTTTTAAGAAGAAAAGTAATTTGCAAGTTTTAGTGGCAGTTGGAGCGTGTGTCACAAATATTATAGGAAATTCAATTCTGGTTCCTCAGATAGGATGTCAAGGAGCTGCGATATCTACAGGAATTTCATATATTGTATTTTATCTTTTAAGAACGCTTTTAGGAATGAGATACTATTATGTTGATTTTAAAGTCACTCGTTTTTGCATGCTTACAATGATTGTGAGTTTCTATGCTTTTTATAATACATTTAATCCATTTAGTATTTTTTCTATTTTAGGATATTTTATTTGTTTAATTGCAATTATATTTTTGTATAGAAAAACAGTTATATGGATGCTTCAATATGGTGTTGATTTTATAAAAAGTTGTACAAGAAAGAAGGTATGAGTAGATGAATGAATTAAAGAAATATTTATGGCAAAAGAAAATGATGAAAATTAAGTATATACTAATATGTATTTTAGGATTTGATAGAGTGAAATACCTAAAACAGCATAATGTTTTTGCTGAGCTGGGGGATAATGTCTTATATCAGCCGATTAAACTTCCAAATGAACCAAAGCTTATTAAAATACATAATAATGTAAAAGTTGCGGCAGATGTTACATTTTATACGCACGATGTAATTAATTCGGTATTTGCTATTAAATTTGGGGGGAGGTATCAAACACATGGAAGTTGTATAGAAATATATGATAATGTATTCATTGGTGGAAATAGCATTATTGTAGGAAATGTGTCGATTGGTCCTAATGCAATTATTGGTGCGGGGAGCGTTGTTACAAAAGATGTGCCAGAGGGTGCTATTGTTGCGGGAAATCCTGCAAAGATAGTTGATTCATTCTCAAATTTATATGAAAAACGATATAATTTAGAAGAAGGTACTAGTGGTTGGGATCCAAATTTAAGAGATACAGAACTTTGGGAACAATTTTATTATGATAAAAGTGAAAGAAATAAAAAGAAAAGAAAATAATATGAAAATATAATGCAGCAGAGATAAGTCTAAATGTGGAGCGGTGCCGGACATATAAGATTCGACAAGAGCAGGTTCGGCTTCTAAAGGAAATACCATCAGAAGAAAATTTGTGGCAAGCTGTTATTGCGTTTCAGGATTATCTATTTAAAACAGAAACAGGATTACCGTTCCGATATAAATTAAAAGTTGGTAAAAACGGAGAGTATAACAGAGAGCTGATGATAGATCGTAGAGAGAAAAGTAAGAGTCTTGCCTGGAGTGGTGTGGTGCTGGCATTTGAAAATAGTAAGAGGATTTCAGAAGAAGTGAAGAACCCGAAAGCACTTGGAGATATTAGAGGAGTTTTATATATTTATCCCATTTGCAGCTCTGCTTTTATGGGCATTTAGAAATGAACTTCTTGGGAACAAGCCGGGACTTAAAAAGACCCTGTGGGTGGCAAGAAAGACAGTTGTTATGTTTTCATTTGTCATTGAATTTTCGCAACTGCTGTTTCACCTTGGAACCTTCCATATATTGGATTTGGTTTACAATACTTTAGGCGAAACTATTGGAGGACTTATGTATTACGTAATTTACAGGTTTAGACATAGGAATGAATAGATTTTTATTTTGAACGGAAACTCCGGTCGATGTTTAACTCTTATGGGGAGAGACGTTGACCGGGCTTTTTTGTGTGGCTTGGTTATTTGCAAATTATAGAATCTGAATGTTTATAGAATTTGATGTATGATTTGCTCATAAGTTGAAAAAGGATGTGAAGAACTTAAATCTTTTCTAATTTTATAGGACACCTTAAGAGGTTTCGAGTTGGCTAAGAACTAGTGCAGGTCATATATCAACCGATATGATAGTTATAATAGGTTTGAGAAATTTTTGAAAGATAATTTATAAATTGATGAAATAAAGATTGACTTGTGTTATTATTTTTATAGTTATTTTTAATTGTCAGTTACTTTAAGGTTCTAAACGGCAAATAGTAGGTACCAAGATTTTTGCTAGTTCTCATGAAATAATTACCTAAAAAATCTAAGGTTTTTTAGAGGAGAATAATCTCAAGAATAGAAGATTGGAAAAGGTGATATAATTTATATAAAAATAGGAAAATACAAAAATTGGGAAAGATGCCTTGAAAGTTAAATATTTTACATATAAAAGAAAAAGGACTAAGAAATGAACATTATCGTAACCGGTGGAGCCGGATTTATTGGAAGTAACTTTGTATTTCATATGTTGAATACATATCCTGATTATAGAATTATTTGTGTGGACAAGCTCACCTACGCAGGTAACTTATCCACTCTTGAACCAGTTATGGACAACCCTAATTTCCGTTTTTGCAAAATCGACATTTGCGACAGAGATGCAATTTACGGACTTTTCGAGGAAGAACATCCTGACATGGTTGTTAACTTTGCGGCAGAAAGTCATGTAGACCGTTCAATAGAGAACCCGGAAGTGTTCCTTAACACTAATATTCTTGGTACTGCAGTTCTTATGGATGCCTGCAGAAAGTATGGTATTAAGCGTTATCATCAGGTATCTACTGACGAAGTTTATGGCGACCTTCCTCTTGACAGACCTGACTTGTTCTTTACAGAGGAAACACCAATTCATACAAGCAGTCCTTACAGTTCGTCAAAGGCAGGGGCTGACCTTTTGGTTCTTGCATATCACAGAACTTACGGACTTCCTGTTACAATCAGTAGATGTTCTAATAACTATGGACCATATCACTTCCCAGAGAAGTTGATTCCCCTTATGATTGCCAATGCATTAAATGACAAGCCACTTCCTGTATATGGCAAGGGCGAAAATGTTCGTGACTGGTTATATGTTGAAGATCATTGTCGCGCAATTGACTTGATTATTCACAAGGGAAGAGTTGGCGAAGTTTACAATGTTGGTGGTCACAACGAAATGAAGAACATTGACATTGTTAAGATTATCTGTAAGGAATTAGGCAAGCCTGAAAGCCTTATTACATACGTAGCTGACAGAAAGGGACACGATATGCGTTACGCAATCGATCCTACTAAGATTCACAACGAACTTGGCTGGTTGCCGGAAACTAAGTTTGTTGACGGTATTAAGAAGACTATCAAATGGTATCTTGACAATAAAGAATGGTGGGAAACTATTATTTCGGGAGAATACCAGAATTATTATGAAAAGATGTATGGTAACAGATAGCAATATGTTGCGGTAGAATAGTTATCCATACGAAAGGTTTACTATGGACAAAGCAAATGATATTATTACTAACATTATAAAAGAGGTGCTTACTGCACTTTATCAACCTTTTGGCGCAGCAGTGCTAATGGCTTTTGTTTCTATGTTTGTTTTTCTTTACGCAAGGGAACACGGCTGGAAGAAGGGAAGCCTGATTAAAAATATTTTTGGAACATGGTTTAGAAATTTTAAGGAAAGCTCTACATTTAGAAGGGCTTTCCTTTTGGTGTTTTATTCTACTATGATTCTTTTTAGAACGATTTTGAATAGAGATATTTGGTTTGATCCGTTAGGCGATGTTATGGGAAAATGGGGGCTTCATAATGCTGATGGCACTTTGTGTACGGAGCCTATTGAGAATTTTATGCTTTTTATGCCTTTTGCGGTGCTTTTGCTTTGGGCGTTTAAGGATGAGATTCTTGGAAGTGATGTAAGACTTGGAAAAGTTCTATGGAAGTCTACCGTGGCAGTTGGAATTTTTTCTTTTGGAATTGAGTTTTCACAGCTACTGTTCCACCTTGGCACGTTCCAAATATCGGATTTGGTGTACAACACGCTGGGCGGAACCGTTGGCGGCGCGGTGTACTATGTGATATATAGGGTTAGACATAAAGGGGAATAAAGCCAAAAAAGGAGCCGAAAAAAATAGCTGAAAGAAAACAGAAAATATTAAGTCAATCAGGGCTGGCATTGCACCAGCCCTGATTCTCTAAAAACTATTATATAAATATTATCTGTGAAATAAGCCAAAAAGTTAAGAGATTTTGTATCTCTTACTTCAACTTCACCTTAATTGTCTTGCTCCAATTACCTTTTCCGTGCTTATTATATCCTCGAACACGTATGTAGTATGTTTTCTTTTTCTTCAACTTTGTAATTGTAGCTGAGTTTTGCCAAGTTGTTTTTATCTTTAGTGTTTTCGTATTTTTCTTAAATCGTTTGTTAGTGGAGTACTGGACATAGTAGCCACTTTTTCCGCGGGCAGTCTGAGCTTTCCATTTTACATAAATAGAAGTTTTTGAATATTTCTTTGCTGACTTGATTTTTACAGTTGCAGGAGCAGGGTTCTTTTTTGTTTTTATTTTAACTGTTTTGCTCCATTTTCCGTAGCCAACATTTGTTTTATATGCCCTGATTTTAAAATAGTACTTTGTGTTATATTTAAGATTTTTGAAAGTAGTATTTGTAGTTTCAGGTTTTGTAATGTATTTATATTTAAATGCCGTGTTAAATGTTTTGTCAGTGGAATACATTATTGTGTAACCTGTTGCGGAACCTTGCTTGTCCCAACTTAAATGTGCACTGTTATAAGAAGAAACGGAACCTTTCAGTGTTTCTTTCTTAGGCAAAATCAAAAATGTAGTTGAACATACGCTAACGTATTTAACTTCTGTTGCAGTAAGTTTAACCTTGGCAACACCGGTGTTAATGTTAGATGAATAAGTAATCTTGTAATGATATGCAGGAACTAACTGACCGTCAACGTACAAATTGACAGTAGGTTTGATTTGTTTACCTGTTGCGTAGAAAACGTTATTACTCAATGTAATCGTACCTTTTTTTATTGAAACAAAAGGATTGTTTTCTTTATTGGAAGTAGAAATTACACCGTTGTTAAAATTGATAACTACATTAGCATCTGCAGTTCTATATAATTTGATAAAACGTCTTGCAAGTCTTTGAAGTACTGATTCCTTAGGAAATTCGCATATATCAGGAGTTCCGCAGGAAACAACTGCGTATTGTGGAGCAACTGCGTCAAGAAAGTTGGCACATGATGAAGCGGCAGCACCGTGATGACCTATTTTAAGAACATCAGCCTTAAAATTATAACCTTGTTTAAGAAGTTCATTTTCCATGGTAGATGGAAGGTCGCCGGTTAAGAGAATAGACTTGTTATCGCATGTGACACGCATAACAATGCTGGCTTCATTATAGGTTGAACCTTGTGAACCGTCATAAACTACTTCCACAGTTGCATCGCCCAATTTGAATTTTTCACCTTCCACCGGAATCCTGAAAGGACAATCTTTCTCCTTAACGGTTTTTATAAAACTAAGGTAGTCTTTGCTTGGTTTTGTACATGGTGAGTAAATTACCTGACCGATTTCATATTCTTTGAAAACAGCAGGAAAACCGCCAACATGGTCCCCGTCAGGGTGGGTTGATATAACGTAGTCAATTTTTTTATCCGGAATGTTTAAAGATTTAAGATATGCAAGTACCTTTTCAGATGTTTGTGAAATACCTGAATCAACAAGCATAAAATGTCCGTTACTTTCGATAACAATGGCATCACCCCTGTCAACATAAATGGCATGCATTTTCATTTGACCTGCTTTGGCAGAAACATTAATTGCCAAAATGCTAAACATAAAAAGAGCAAGAAATGCAATAAACTTTGTTCCTAAATTAATTTTGTTTTTCATAATTAAGCCATGTCCTTTCTAAATAATAATATGTACGTTTCAGAATAATCCAAAAAACAATTACCATAAATACAAGTACGCCTTCAAAGAATCTGCCCACAGCCAGGAGCATATTGAAATCTGAACCTATCCAGAAAACAAATGTGACTAAAATCTGTAGAACAAAAGTAACGAACCAAATCATTTTGCACCATTTTCTTTCATCTCTACAGCAAATGTCCGTGCACATCTTAAGAAGTCCGCTACTGAACATAAAAGTAGTTATAACATTGCTTCCAAGATAAGCCAGTCCCAAAACAAGAGCTGTATTGCATAGAACTATTCCGTTAGTGAAGAATGGAAGTGCCAAAATAACAATGTGCAAAATTAAGGCGAACAATGTCGTAACTGAACCGTATTTGAAACGGTTATTAACTTTAGCTAAGTTTAAGCATGCAATAAATATAAGAAGAAAACCTAAAGCATCACTGAAAATATCTACTGAAATATTTCCAAAATAAACGTGGTCAATAACTTTTGCCGTGCTCTGACCGGTGTTTGTTGATGAATTGGTTGAGCTATTATCATTTGTTGTATTATAATGTGAATTTTCATCAGCTTTTTCTGAACTTGTGTTAATAACTTTGTAATCGCACCAGGCATTATAGTTAGATGCAATGTTATAATACTGAAATTCTCCGATTACCGAACCTGAATTGTTATATTTATGTGGATATTTAAATGGAGTTGTAACATTAACGTCCAATGTTATGAGAACGAAACCAATTGCCAGCATAAAAATAAAAAGTTTAAATTTGTTTTTGAACATAAAAGCCTCCATAATATTATGTGCATTTTCTTAGATTATAAAATATAAATTTTAAGTAAATACGATATTTTTGTGAAATAAAAACGTTTAAGTACATTATATATGAACCACTTATGAAAAACAACTAATTAGGTGTTTGTGATTGTATATTGCCAAATAAAATAGTATAATAAGGGCGAATTCTGTTAAAGGGAATAAGCCGTAAAAGGCTTCAAAATAAGCAAAGGAGTAATGATATGAAGAAAATCACATCAAAATTAGTAGCAGTATTAATGATTGTTGTTATGGCATTTGGTATTTCAGGCACAGCAACAGTTAAGACAGAAGCTAAAGAAAGCAAAGGTTATGTTATTAAAGTTAACTTAGGAACAAACTGTACAACAGTTTACAAAAACGGAAAAGCAATAAAGGCTATGATTTGTTCACCAAGTAATGAAACACCTACGGGAACATTTTATACACCTGTTAAATACAGATGGCATGAGATGATAGGAAATTGTTATGCACAGTATTGTACAAGAATTACAACCGGCATCTTATTCCATTCAGTTTGGTATTACAAGAATGGTGATAAATCAACAATGTCAGTTAAGGCATACAATGTAATGGGACAGAAGGCATCACACGGTTGTGTAAGACTTTTATGTAAAGATTCTAAGTGGATTTATGATCATTGTGCATTAGGAACAAAGGTTATAATTTTTAGAGGAACAAAGAAGGATGATCCTATTAAGAGACCTTCATTTACACCTATTACAAACGGTAAGTTTACAGATTGGGATCCAACTGATCCTGATCCTAAGAATCCATACAAGAGCAATAAGCCTGTAATTACTGCAAAAGTAAAGACTATTGAGTATGGAACAAAAGTTAAATTGTCTGACTTAATTACAGTAAAAGACAGAGCAGGCAACGTTCTTACGAAAAAAAATGCAAAGATTACTACAGTTGGTAAGATTAAAACATCTAAAATAGGAAAGTATAAGATTAAATTTAAAGTAAAAGACAGCTTAGGAAACTCAAAGACTAAGACTTTAACATTTAAAGTAGTAGATACAAAGAAACCTGTTATTTCAGGCGCAGTAAAGAAACCTGATGTAGCTTTAAACAGTTCAGTTAATGTTTTGTCTAACGTTACTGCAAAGACAGCAGCAGGCAAGAATATTACTTCGAAAATAAAAGTTACTGTTAAGTATAATAAGAAGAAAGTTAAGATTAAGAATGGTGTGGTTAAGTTTGCAAACAAGGGCAAATATTACATTACATATAAAGTTAAGGGCACAAATAAGAAGACAGCAAAGAAGACTATTAAATACGTTGTAAAAGACCACAAGGTAAGTCTTACAATGAAGAATACAACTGTAAAGGTTAAACAGAACAGCACATTTAATCCTTTGAATTATGTAGCTTCAGTTAAGGATTACAAGGGTAATGCTTTAAATATTAAGAACAGCGTTACAGTTACAGGAAAGGTTGATACAAAGAAACCTGGAACATATACATTAACATATAAGGCACAGTACTCAAATCAGGCATACACTGCAAGAACAGCAACACTTAAAGTTGTAGTAGAAGCTGTTGCACAGCAGCCTACAACAAAGCCTGTTACAACACAGCCTACAACCAAGGTACCGGAAACAACAACTAAGGTACCTGAGACAACAACTGTACCGGAAACAACAACATCTAAGTAAATAATAGAAGAAAGAGGGGCAATAAATGTTTTCATATGAGACAACAGTAAGTTACAGCAGAACAGACAGAAATGGAAAAGTTCCAATGCATGAGATATTAAATCTTTTGCAGGATTGCTCCACCTTTCATTCAGAAGATATTGGTCGTGGCGTAAGTTATATGAAAAGAGAGGCCAGGGCGTGGGTACTTGTTGCATACAAAGTTATAGTTAACAGACCTATTATGCTTGGACAGAAAATAACAATAGGCACATCTCCTTCAAAGTTTAGCAGCATGTTTGCTTCAAGACAGTATTTCATAAAAGATGAAAATGGAGATTATCTTGTTCAGGCAGACAGCCTCTGGGTTCTTATTGATATTCAGACACGAAAACCTTTAAGAATTACTGAAGAGGATTCAAGTGTTTATAAGCCGGAACCGATATTTGATAATATAAAGGCGTCAAGAAAGATTAGGTTTAGTAGTGAAAGAACCAAATTAGAATCGTTTAAGGTTTTAAAAACTTACATAGACAGCAATGGTCATATGAACAATGCTAATTATTTAAGGGCGGCTGAAGAATTTTTACCAACAAATTTTCCTTGCCATGAGGTAGATATTGTGTATAATAAAGAAGCTATGGAAGGTGAAATTATTACACCATATCTTTATAGCGAAGAAAATGGAATAGGTATTAGCTTCGAAAATCAAAGTGGAGAGACACTTACAAGAATAATGCTTATGTAATGATAAAAGAGGTTATGGCGTTAAAGTCTGACCTCTTTTTTATAAAAGTGCTAATATCAGGTAAACTATAAAAAATAGAACGGAGAGACAAAAAATGGAATTAGGAAGAACACAAAAATTAGAAATAGTAAGAATGGTAGATTTTGGTGCATATCTTGGCACAGAGGAAGAACAGGTGCTTCTTCCAAAGAAGCAGGTTCCTGAAGGAGCAAATGTTGGTGATGAAGTAAAGGTATTTATTTACAGAGATTCACAGGACAGACTTATAGCAACAGTAAACAAGCCTTTAGTTGAATTAGACGAAACAGCAGTTTTGACAGTTAAGGAAGTTTCAAAGAATGGTGCATTTCTTGACTGGGGCTTAGAAAAAGACTTATTTTTGCCATACAAGGAGCAGACAGTTTCAATTAAGTCAGGGGACAAGGTATTAGTAGGAGTATATTTGGACAAAAGTAACAGATTATGTGCAACAATGAAGGCGTATAAGTTCTTAAAATGTACCTCAACATATGAGCCTGATGATGTTGTAACAGGAACAGTTTATAACTACAATCCTGAGTACGGTGTTTTTGTTGCAGTAGATAATAAGTATCACGGACTTGTACAGAAGAAAGAGCTTACAACAAGATTAGAAATCGGTCAGCAGATTCAGGCAAGAGTAAAAAGTGTAAGACCTGATGGCAAATTAGACCTTTCACTTAGAAAAAAAGCATATTTACAAATGGACGAAGATGCCGAAAAAATATATAAATACATTGAGAATAACGGTGGTCAGTTAGGATATACAGATAAGGCTAAACCTGAGGTAATTAGAGAAGATTTTCAGATGAGCAAAAGTGAATTTAAAAGAGCTATCGGCAGATTGCTCAAAGAACACCGTATAATCATTGGCGAAAGTAACATATTTTTAAATAAATAATAGGGGCTGTATGCAATATTAACAAAGATTTTTTTGTTATTTTGTTTATTTACAATATAGCATTTTTAGTGTCAGTGATTTAGAATACAATCAGACGCGAGATAGAGAAACTATTTCAATACTAGGAGGAATTTTTAAAATGGCAAGTTTATCATTAAGAAATATCTGCAAGGTATATCCAAACGGATTCTGTGCAGTAAAAGATTTTAACCTTGAAATCAAGGATAAAGAATTTATCATCTTCGTAGGACCATCTGGTTGTGGTAAATCAACAACACTTAGAATGATCGCAGGTCTTGAAGAAATTTCATCAGGAGAATTATACATCGGAGATAAGTTAGTAAACGATGTTGAACCAAAGGATAGAGATATCGCAATGGTATTCCAGAACTACGCTTTATATCCACATATGACAGTATATGATAATATGGCATTTGGTCTTAAGTTAAGAAAAGTACCTAAGGCTGAACAGGAAAGATTAGTTAAGGATGCAGCTAAGATTCTTGACCTTGAACAGTTACTTGATCGTAAGCCTAAGGCTTTATCAGGTGGTCAGAGACAGAGAGTTGCTATGGGACGTGCTATCGTTCGTAACCCTAAGGTATTCCTTATGGATGAACCTCTTTCAAACTTGGATGCTAAATTAAGAGTACAGATGCGTGTGGAAATCGCTAAGATTCATAAGAGATTAGGCGCAACAATCATCTACGTAACACATGACCAGACAGAAGCTATGACACTTGGTACAAGAATCGTAGTTATGAAGGATGGTGTTGTACAGCAGGTAGATTCACCTAAGAACTTATATGATAAGCCAGTTAACTTATTCGTAGCAGGATTCATGGGTTCACCACAGATGAACTTCATCGATGCAGAAGTTGAACAGGAAGGTGCTGACGTTAAGCTCCACATTGGACAGGCTAGAACATACATTACAGTACCAGCTGAACAGGCTAGAAGGCTTATTGACGGTGGTTATGTTGGTAAGACAGTTGTTATGGGTATCAGACCAGAAGATGTTCATGATGAAGAAAGCTTCATCGAAATGTCACCTGATAGTGCATTTAAGACAACAATCAGAATTTACGAATTACTTGGTGCTGAAGTATACTTATACTTTGACCTTGAAGGATTCGATTGTACAGCAAGAGTTAATGCTCGTACAACAGCTAGACCTGGTGATGAAGTTGTTATGGCAATGGATCTTACAAAACTTCACATCTTTGATAAGGATACAGAAAAAGTTATCACAAACTAATATATATATTTATCAAAAGACTGCCCGATTTGGGCAGTCTTTTTTACTTAATAAGAAATTCCTTTGGAATTTTTATTAGGCTCTTTGTCAAGAGTGGGGGTAAAAAGATTTTTGGCAAAAATTACAAGATAAAAGTACTATTGATTAGCTCTTTTCTCTTGTTTTTTGTCATAAACTAGTTTAAAATATAGTTTGACAGAATGTACGAATTTTTTAGAACAAGGAGTGGCCTATGATATCAAATCAGATTTTACAGAATACAATAGAAGGAATAAAAAGTATTTCAAGGGTAGATTTACATGTGGCAGATACAGACGGAAAGATTATTGCCAGTACTTCCCAGTTAGGAGATGAGTTTGGACATGCTATAATTAGCTTTGTTAATTCTCCGGCAGACAGCCAGTCAGTACAGGAATACCAGTTCTTTAAGGTTTATGATGAAAGCCAGTTAGAACTGATTCTGATAGCTCAGGGAACAAGCGATGACGTATTTATGGTAGGAAAGATGGCTGCCTTCCAGATTCAGAATCTGCTTGTTGCATATAAAGAAAGATTTGATAAAGACAATTTTATCAAAAACTTATTATTAGACAATCTACTCCTTGTTGACATTTATAATAGATCAAAGAAGTTGTACATTGATGTGGATGCAAGAAGATGTGTCTGTATTATTGAAACAAAGAACGAAAAGGACAGTGTTGCTTTAGAAACAGTTAGAACATTGTTCTCAGGTAATAAGAAAGACTTTATTACAGCGGTAGATGAAAAAAGCATTATTCTTGTTAAGGAGTTGGAAGAAAAACAGGGATATGAAGATATTGAAAAGATAGCAAGGACAATTGTGGACATGCTTAACACAGAGGCAATGGTTAAGGCTACTGTAGCATACGGAACTATTGTTAAGGAGATTAAGGAAGTATCACGTTCATACAAGGAAGCAAGAATGGCCCTTGATGTAGGAAAGATTTTCTTTAGCACTAAGAACGTAATTGCTTACAATAATCTTGGAATCGGAAGATTAATTTATCAGTTGCCAATTCCACTTTGCAAGATGTTCATTAGCGAGATTTTTGAAGGAAAGTCACCGGATGAATTTGACGAAGAAACATTAACAACAATTAATAAGTTCTTTGAAAACAGCTTGAATGTATCTGAAACATCAAGACAGTTATATATTCACAGAAATACTTTAGTATACAGACTGGACAAGTTGCAGAAGAGTACAGGACTAGATTTAAGAGTATTTGAGGATGCAATTACATTTAAGATTGCCCTTATGGTTGTTAAGTACATGAAATATATGGAGAACACAGATTTTTAGAAAATAAATAGTTAAAATGTAGCAATATGAAGGCCCACTATGGACCTTCATATTGTGCTAGTGGAGCAAATTCAATTCGGAAATATATTAAAATTTTATTACAAGGATTGTTACGTGCTTTGCCCACCCACAAAAAAACACATTTGTGTTATATATTTCTATTTAGAGCAGAATATTAGGAGGCATATAATGATTAAAATAGAAGGTGTAAGCAAGTCTTATGGCAACGGTGCACCGGCGTTAAGCAATTTAAATCTTGAAATAGAGGAAGGAGAGTTTGTATTTGTTGTTGGAGCCAGTGGTTCAGGAAAGTCAACATTTATCAAACTGCTTCTTAAAGAGTTAAATCCCACAGAGGGAACAATAGTGGTAGATAATGTTAATTTATCAAAGCTTAAATCAAGAGGAACAGCTAAGTATAGAAGAAAGGTTGGAGTTGTTTTTCAGGATTTCAGATTGTTACAGGATAGAGATGTTTACTCAAATATTGCTTTTGCACAGAGAGTAATAGGGGCGTCACCAAGAGAGATTAAAAAGAATGTGGCAAGAGTATTATCTTTGGTGGGACTTTCAGAAAAATATCGTTCCAATCCGTCAGAATTGTCAGGTGGTGAGCAGCAGAGAGTTGCCCTTGCAAGAGCGCTTGTCAATAAACCACAGTATATTTTGGCTGATGAACCTACAGGAAACCTTGACCCTGAAAATTCATGGGAGATTATGAAACTGCTTGAAAAAGTTAATGAGCAGGGAACAACAGTTATTGTTGTTACACATAACATGGAAATAGTTAAGGCTATGAACAAGCGTGTCATAACTATGAAGAAAGGTGTAAAAGTAGAGGACAGCAAAGGGGAGGAACAGACAGATGAATACTAGAACAGCAAACTACTGTTTAAAACAGGGTTTTGTAAACATAAAGAGAAACAAACTGTTTTCCCTTGCATCAATAGGAACTATTGCTGCATGTACATTTTTAATAGGTGTAATTTTTACAATTATTATAAATGTAAACTTTATGGAAAAAAAAGTTGAGCAACAGGTTGGGGTAACAATATTCTTTAACGAAGGGTTAAGCCAGCAGGGAATAGATGATATTGGAAAAACAATTAAGTCAGATTCCCGTGTAAAGAGCTATGAATATACATCGGCAGAACAGGCATGGGAAAGCTTTAAGAAGAATTATTTTAAAGATAATCCTGATTTGGCAGAAGGATTTTCAAAAGAGAATCCATTGGCTAATTCAGCATCTTACACAGTTTACTTAAATAGTATTAACGACCAGAAAGCTTTTGCCACAGCAATGGAAAAGGTTCAGGGTGTAAGACAGGTTAAGTATTCAAACCCAACTAGAGAGTTTCTTACAAACTTTGGCAAAATGTTAGGATATGCGTCTATTGCATTGATTATTATTTTGCTTGGTGTTGGTATTTTCCTTATAAGCAACACGGTTATGATTGGTATTTCAGTAAGAAGACACGAGATTAAAATTATGAAGCTTATTGGAGCAACTAATAGTTTTGTAAGAGCACCATTTATTATAGAAGGTGTGACAATCGGTTTATTAGGTTCAATAATTCCGCTTGTTATAATAAGACTTGTTTATGACAAATTAATTGATCTTATTATGACTAAATTTGGTGTACTTGGCAACAGTATTCCTTTTGCGTCAGTTCATCAGATTTTTTTGGTTCTTGTTCCATTAGGACTTGGAATTGGAGCAGGCATTGGTTTAATAGGATCAATTGTGTCAATGAGAAAGCACTTAAAGGTATAAAGTTAATTGAGTTAACAGGGAAAGAGATAAGGAGAAAGTAATGAGAAAATCTAAAGTATTAAGTTTTGTTCTCGTGGCAGCATTGGCAGTTACTGCTATTCCAATTAATGCGTTTGGAACAGTTAGCGATGAGAAGAATAAGCTTTCAGATTTGCAGAATCAGAAGCAACAGGCTCAGGATGAAAATAATAAACTACAGAAATCTAAGTCTGATGCACAGGAGTATATTCAGTCAGTTGATAAGAAGTTAACTAATTTGGCTACAGAGATGTACAAGACTAATCAGAAATTATCAAAAACAGAAGGCAAGATATCTAAGACTCAGAAGGAATTGGACAATGCTCAGGTTAGCATAAATGAGCAGTATGAAGATATGAAGCTTAGAATCAAATATATGTATGAGAATGGTGATACTCAGATGATAGATTTGATTTTTAATTCAAAGAGCATAACTGATTTCTTAAATAAGGCAGAGTACATAACAGAGTTATCACAGTATGACAGAGATATGCTTAATAAGATGAAGAAGACTAAAGAGAAAATAGCTTCTGCAAAGAGTACTCTTGTAACTGAGAAAAAGAATCTTCAGACAATACAGGCACAGCAGAAGAGTGACCAGACTAAGCTTACTAATCTTTCAGCATCAAAGCAGCAGGAACTTAAGAATTATGAAGATTTGATAGCACATAATGAGGCTACTTCTGATGAATTGGAAGCAGAAATCAGTGCACAGGAAAAGAGAGTTGCATCTGTTGAAGAACAGAGCAAAAACCAGGCAGCTGCTGAGCAGGCAAGACGTGAAGCGGCAGCAAAGAAACAGCAGGCAGCTAGTTCAAATAGTAGTACAAGCAATACATCATCAAATACAGAAAGTAACACAACAGATACTTCAAACAGTGGAAATTCAGGAAGTAGTGGAACAGTTTCAGGCGGTGGATTTACATGGCCACTTCCGGGACATACAACTATATCTTCAGGATATGGATATAGAGGTTCTGAATTTCATAAGGGTATTGATATTCCGGCATCAGCAGGAACCACTATTGTTGCAGCAGGTTCAGGTACAGTAGAGTGGGCTAATTATAGTACAACAGCAGGCAACTGGATTGGTATTAATCACGGCAATGGTGTATATAGTGTATATATGCATATGTCTGCACTTTTAGTTTCGGCAGGAACAAAGGTAAGCGCAGGACAGAGCATTGGACTTGTAGGAAATACAGGAGCATCACAGGGTAACCATTTACATTTTGCAGTACGTAAGAACGGGGCATATGTTAATCCTTGGGATTATTTAAAATAAACTTGAATTAAGGAGTCATGATGAAAAAGAATAAGAACCGTTTTTTACTTGGATTCTTTCTTGGAATGCTTGCCATGGCAGTTGTGGTAGGTGGTGTTGGAACAGGTTTGTATTTTGCAAACAAGAACACATCCGGAAAAACAATTAGTGAAAAAACATCACAAAAGCTTGATTATATAAATAAACTTATAGATGCTAAGTTCTTAAATAAGGTTAATGAATCTGACTTGGAAGATGGAATTTATAAAGGATTGTTGGAAGGCTTAAATGATCCGTATTCTGTTTATTACACGGCAGAAGAATACCGGAAAATGATGGAACAGACGTCAGGAACTTACAGCGGAATAGGTGCTTTGGTATCTCAGAATGCTGAAACAGGAATAATTACGGTAGTTAAGGCTTTTGCCGATGCACCGGCTGCAAAGGCAGGAGTAAAGAACGGAGATATTATTTATAAAGTAAAGGGCAAAGAAGTAACTGGTGTTGACATTAACAATGTTGTTACTGAAATGAAGGGCGAAAAAGGAACAACAGTTGACATAACTGTTTACAGAGAGTCCGAAAAGAAATACATTGACTTTACAATAACAAGAGATCAGGTTAATGAGCCTACTGTTGAATATAAGATGCTTGATAAGAAGAAAAAGATTGGTTATATACAGATAAGTCAGTTTGAAGAAGTTACTTATGACCAGTTTACGAAAGCATTGGATGACTTGAAGAAGCAGGGAATGAAGGCTGTTATCTTTGATGTTAGAAGCAATCCGGGTGGATTATATGAGACAGTCTGCAAGATGCTTGATGAAATACTTCCTGAAGGAAATTTGGTTTCAACTAAGGATAAATATGGAAATGAGGAAAAGCAGACTTCAGACAGCAAGTGTCTTGACATGCCGATGGTTGTTTTGCAGAATAAGGACAGCGCCAGTGCATCAGAAATTTTTGCAGGTGCAATTCAGGACTTTAATGCAGGAAAAATCGTAGGCACACAGTCATTTGGTAAAGGAATTGTACAGACAATTCTTCCATTAAGCGACGGCTCAGCGGTAAAACTTACAGTTCAGGATTATTATACTCCAAGTGGCAAAAACATTCACGGAAAGGGAATAACTCCTGATGTGGAAGCAGAATTGGAAGAAAATGCAACAAGCGATACACAACTTGAAAAGGCAAAAGAAACAATTATGGAATTAATGAAATAATGAACAGAAAGACCGTACATATATCTTGCAAACAAAGATATATGTATGGTCTTTTTCTATGCTTTGAATAACTGTATAAAATAAGTAAAAGGGTAAATGAAAAATGTTCCTTTTTATTTTGACAAACAAATGCTTATGAAAAAATTAAATTTGTATAGTGTCAAAATAGACAAAGTTTTTACGAAAGTTTTGTTTATTTATTTGTCTAAAAATCATATTAATAGGCTGGGTTTTACATTGTTATCGTGACGTTAAAATGCTATAATATGCAATTATAGAGGCGGATGTATTAAAAAAGGGACAAAATTATGAAGAAAAAAACGAAAACTTTAATATCCATTGCAGTAATGATTTTTATGATATGCGCGGTTAATGTATCTTTTGTTAAAGCAGAAAGCAAGGTAATTAAAGTAGGTTATATTGATTATCCGGGATTTATACAAAAGATGGATGACGGCTCTTATGAAGGCTATGGCGTAGAGTATCTGAATGAGATAGCTAAGTACAATAACTGGACATATGAGTTTGTGGAGAATACATGGGAGCAGACTTTAAAAGATTTAAAGAACGGAAAAATCGACATAATATGTCAGGCTCAGAAAACAGCAGAAAGAGAGAAAGACTATATTTTTTCTAATTATTCTGTTGGAAGCGAGTTTACAATTGTATATGCCAATCTTAAATCTAATATTTATTATAAAGATTTAGAAGGTATGAATAACAAAAAAGTAGGCATGTTAAAAGACAGCTATCAGATGTTAACATGGACCAACTATGCTAACAAGAATAAAATATACACCGGTATATTATAATTCTGAAACAGAAATTGTTCAGGCCTTAAAGGATAACAAAATTGACCTTGCAGCAGTGGGAAGTATATCACTTCACAAAGGAATGAGAGTTGTTGACAGATTTAATCAGGAGCCTTTCTACATTGTGACAGGAAAGATGAATGGAAAATTTATGGCTGAAGTAGATAGGGCATTAGATGAAATTAGAAATGATTCTCCTTATTTTCAGCAACACCTTCAGGATAAATATTATAGTGAAAGTGCATATTCCAATCAGCCCCTTTTGACGAGAGAGGAAAATGAGTATATTGAAAGATACAAGGAGATTGTGGTTGGATTAAAAGCTGACAGTATTCCATATAGCTATAAAGAGGCTCATAAGATTACAGGATTATTTAAAGGGGTTCTTGACCTGATGGGCGGAAAGTCCAAATTATCAATTCGAATAGAATATGTAAGTGATCCGAAAAAGTTTCTGGAAGAGGGGACTAATAGATTTTACATAGGAAATTCATTGGGCTCAGCTGTGTCAACAGTAAAGGGTAAGTATTGGCATTCTAACAATATTTTTAGCGTTGACCAGGTAATTGTAAAACGTAAGAATACTTCAATAAGCCAGGATAAAGTGTCAAGCGTAGCTGTGGTAAAAGATGCATTATATAATAGTCAGACTAAACTGTTATATGTAAACAGTGATGAACAGATTAAGAAATATGACAGCGTAAAAGAATGTATGGAGGCTGTCCGTACCGGAAAAGTTGATTTTGCAATTAATGATATTTATTCAGTTAATTATTATATGCAAAGTAAACGTTATGCAGACAGTTTGGCAGCAGTCAGTGAGTATAATGAGTCTTCTGCATATTGTCTGTTAGCTTCAGCTCAGGTTAATGATATATTGAAATCTGTAGTAAACAAGCTGATTAGTTCTATTTCAGATGAAGAAATAGATAATGTTTGTGTTAAATATTCCAGCGGAATAAAATATAATGCTTCGCTTACAGAACGAATAGAAGACAATCTTGCTTTGATAATTCTGGGAATTGCAATTGCAATATTATTGATAGTTCTTGGATATGTTGTTATTTCAAAAAAGACTAATGCATTAATTCAAAGCAAAGAAAATGAAATTCTTCGAAGAAAAGTAGAAATTGATAAGCTTACGGGCTTGTATAATATTGATATTTTCTATGAAAAAGTTGCTGAAAGACTTAGAATAAGCGATGAAGAATTTTATATTATGAACATAAACATTAACAGATTAAAGGTTGTTAATGATATTTATGGCATAGAAGAAGGTGATGAGCTTATTAAGCATGTGGCTGACAGATTAAAGATGTTCAGAGATTCACAGACAGATGGAGACAATATTCTTCTTGCAAGAATGTCAGATGATAACTTTTTTGCACTTTTGACTAAGGAACAGTACGATTTAATTAAGACTTTTGACTTGGTTGATGACTATCATTTGAAAATAAATATAACTGTGCGAACAGGGTTATATTTGGTTGATGATAGAACACTTCCAATTAACGTTATGTGTGACAGGGCACAGATAGCAACGGATACTGTAAAAGAAGGAATGAAGAAAGTTGGTATATATAGCAGACAACAGGGAGATCAGTTAATCTTTGAACAGAACATACTGAATGACATAAATGGAGCAATGAAACAGGGGCAGATTGTTATATATGTTCAGCCGAAATATGATGTTGTTCATAAAAAGATTGTAGGCGGAGAATCGTTGGTAAGATGGTTACATCCGAAATTTGGAATGATACCATCATTTAAATTTATAACAGTACTTGAAAAGAATAATTACATAACAAGGCTTGATTATTATGTTTGGGAGAAAACGTGTCAGTTATTGCGTTATTTAAAGGATAAAAACGGAAGTGTACTTCCTATTTCTGTTAATGTTTCAAGAGTAAATTTCTATACAACTAATCTGGTATCAAATCTTTTGGAGCTGGTTGAAAAATATAATTTGGAACCAAAGGATTTGCAACTTGAAATTACGGAAACAGTATATACTGAGGAAAAGCAGGTAATATATTCAATAATAAGTGAATTGCAGGAAGCAGGATTTAAGATTTTGATGGATGATTTCGGAAGCGGATATTCATCACTTAATATGTTAAAGGATGCGCCTATAGACGTACTTAAATTGGATATGGCGTTTATGCGAAATTTGGATAATGAAAATGAAAGAAACAACATAATTGTTGAGTCTATTGTAGAATTGTCCAAGAAATTAAATATTCCGGTAGTAGTAGAAGGTGTTGAGTCAGAAAAACAGGTTAACTTCTTAAAATCAATTGGAGCAGAAGTGATTCAGGGATATTATTTCTCAAAGCCAATACCTACGGACGAATATGAAAAGTTAATAGAGGAATAATAAAAGAATAACAAAAGTACAGAACAAACATTCGATTTTGCTCTGTACTTTTGTTCTTTTGAATGATATACTTGACAAGTAACAATACTAAGAAAAGTAGTTGATAAATGATTTGGGTTTGAAAATACTCAAATGTTGATTAGAGCTAATTGGGAGAAATCATATGGATCATTTTGAATTAGTTTCAGAGTATAAGCCTACCGGGGACCAGCCGCAGGCTATTGAAGAGTTAGTTGAAGGCTTTAAGAAAGGAAAACAATTCCAGACTTTGCTTGGTGTAACAGGTTCAGGTAAGACTTTTACAATGGCGAATGTTATTGAACAATTAAATAAACCTACACTTATTATTGCTCATAATAAGACTTTGGCAGCTCAGCTTTACGGTGAGTTTAAGGAGTTTTTTCCTAATAATGCTGTGGAATATTTTGTTTCCTACTACGATTACTATCAGCCGGAGGCTTATGTTCCAAGCACAGACACATATATTGAGAAGGATTCATCAATTAATGATGAAATAGATAAGTTGCGTCATTCGGCAACAATGGCTTTAATGGAGCGTAAAGATGTAATTATTATTTCTTCAGTTTCATGTATATATGGTTTGGGAGACCCAATAGATTACAAGAACATGGTTGTGTCTTTAAGACCGAATACCATTAGAGATAGAGATGAGATTATTCATAAGCTTATTGAAATACAGTATGACAGAAATGATATGGACTTTAAACGTGGAACTTTCAGGGTTCGTGGAGAGAATCTGGAAATATTTCCTGCTTCGTATACGGATAGTGCAATTAGAGTTGAATTTTTTGATGATGAAATCGAGAGAATTTCAGAGATTGATGCTTTAACGGGTCAGATTAAGAACGTGCTTGAACACGTAGCAATATTCCCTAATTCTCATTATGTTGTGCCACCTGAAAAGATGGAGCGTGCCATTAAGGATATAGAGAAAGAGTTAGAGGAACAGGTAGCATATTTTAAATCAGAAGACAAATTAATAGAGGCACAGCGTATTGCAGAACGAACTAATTTTGATATGGAAATGCTAAGAGAAACAGGTTTTTGTTCAGGAATAGAGAACTATTCAAGACATATGGCAGGTTTGGAGCCGGGAGCCACACCTCATACATTAATGGAATATTTCGGAGATGATTTCTTAATAATAGTAGATGAGTCTCATATTACGATTCCACAGATTAGAGGAATGTATGCCGGTGACCAGTCGAGAAAGTCTACTTTAGTTGATTATGGGTTCAGACTGCCTTCGGCGAAGGATAACAGACCGCTTAATTTTGAAGAATTTGAAAGCATGATTGACCAGATGATGTTTGTATCTGCAACGCCGAATGTTTATGAACAGGAACATGAATTAGGTCGTGCAGAGCAGATTATAAGACCTACAGGATTGCTTGATCCGGAAGTTGAAGTAAGACCAGTTGAAGGACAGATTGATGACCTTATAACTGAGATTAACAAGGAAGTTGCCAAGAAGAACAAAGTTTTGGTAACAACTTTGACGAAGCGTATGGCTGAGGATTTGACAGATTATATGCGTGATGTGGGAATTAGGGTTAAATACCTTCATTCAGATATAGATACGTTAGAGAGAACTCAGATTATCAGAGATATGCGATTGGATGTTTTTGATGTTTTGGTTGGTATTAACCTTTTAAGAGAAGGTTTGGACATACCGGAAATTGCTTTAGTTGCAATATTGGATGCTGACAAGGAAGGGTTTTTACGTTCAGAAACATCACTTATTCAGACTATTGGACGAGCTGCAAGAAATGCAGAAGGCCACGTAATAATGTATGCTGACAATATTACTGATTCAATGGATAAAGCTTTAACGGAAACTAACAGACGTAGAGAGATTCAGCAGAAATACAATAATGAGCACGGTATTACTCCAACAACTATTAAGAAGGCTGTTCGAGACCTTATTAGCATTTCCAAAGAAGTGGACAGAAAGATTAGCGACGTTGAGAAAGATCCTGAATCAATGGATTATAAGGAACTTAAAAAGCTTATCGAAAAGGTTAAGAAGAAAATGGAAAGAGCTGCAGCAGAGCTTGATTTTGAAACAGCTATTGAAATGCGAGATAAGTTGGCAGAATTAAGAAAGTTGCAGGAAGATAACTAAAAATCTATAACGGAATTTATTTGGAAAAGATATAAAATAACCAAATAACAAAGATAGAAAAAGATAGGAAAATAAAATGAAAGACAATAAAAAATATATTCATATAAAAGGTGCAAATGAGCACAATTTGAAAAATATTGATATTGATATACCAAGAGATGAATTTACGGTAGTAACAGGTTTAAGCGGTTCAGGTAAGTCATCCCTTGCTTTTGACACTATTTATGCAGAAGGACAGAGAAGATATATGGAATCATTGTCTTCTTATGCAAGACAGTTCTTAGGGCAGATGGAAAAACCACAGGTTGAAAGTATTGAAGGATTGCCACCGGCTATTTCAATTGATCAGAAATCAACAAACAAGAATCCACGTTCAACAGTTGGAACAGTAACAGAAATATACGATTATATGAGATTGCTTTATGCAAGAGCAGGTATTCCACATTGTCCAAAATGCGGACGTGAAATAAAGAAACAGACAGTTGATGAAATGGTAGATCGTATTCTTATGCTGGAAGAACGTACTAAGTTTCAGATATTGGCACCTGTTGTAAGAGGAAAGAAAGGACGTCACGAAAAAGTATTTGAAAGTGCTAAGAAAAGTGGCTATTTGCGAGTAAGAGTTGATGGCAATATGTATGAACTAACTGAAGAGATTAAGTTAGAAAAAAACATAAAGCACAGTATCGAAATTATTATAGACCGACTTAGCATTCGTGAAGGAATTGAAAAGCGTCTTACAGATTCTGTTGAAAATGCTTTAAAGCTTGGCAACGGACTAATGATAGTAGATGTTATTGGTGGGGAAGAGATGACTTTTAGTCAGAATTTTGCCTGCCCTGACTGTGGAATAAGTATTGACGAAGTACAGCCTAGAAGTTTTTCTTTTAATAATCCTTTTGGGGCTTGTCCTGACTGTTATGGTTTGGGATACAAGATGGAATTTGACGAAGACCTTATTATTCCTGATAAGAGTTTAAGCATTAATCAGGGAGCAATTGTAGTATTGGGGTGGCAGAGTGCAAATGACGGAAAGAGTTTTAGTAATGCAATACTTCAGGCATTGGCTTTAAAATACAATTTTTCTCTTGATACGCCTTTTGAGGATTATCCAAAAGAGATACATGATATTTTGATTTATGGAACAAATGGTGAAAAAGTAGCCGTAAGATACAAGGGGCAAAGAGGTATTGGAGTTTATGATATTGCTTTTGAAGGATTAATTAAAAATGTAGAAAGACGATATCGTGAAACAAGCGCAGAGTCAACAAAGGCAGAATATGAAACATTTATGAGATTTACGCCATGTGCAACATGCCACGGACAGAGACTTAAAAAGGAATCGTTGGCTGTAACTATTGGAGATAAGAATATTTATGAAATGACAGAAATGTCTGTAAGAGATTTGCGCCAGTATTTGGATGAATTGCAATTGACTGAAACTCAGCTAAAGATAGGAAAAGAGATTTTGAAAGAAATTAAAGGACGTCTTCAATTCTTAGTTGACGTTGGACTTGATTATCTTAGTCTTTCAAGAGCTACGGGAACTTTGTCAGGTGGAGAGGCTCAGCGTATACGTTTGGCAACTCAGATAGGTTCAGGCTTGGTTGGTGTAGCTTATATAATGGATGAGCCAAGTATTGGATTGCATCAGAATGATAATGATAAGCTTCTTGCAACGTTGAAGCATTTAAGAGATTTGGGAAATACTTTGATTGTAGTTGAACATGATGAGGATACAATGCGTGCAGCAGATTATGTGGTTGACATAGGTCCGGGAGCAGGAGAACACGGTGGACAGGTTATTGCTACAGGAACTGCAGAGGATTTAATGAAAAATCCTAATTCAATTACAGGAAAATATTTAAGTGGAGAGATTAAAATACCTGTTCCAAAAACACGTAGAAAACCAAAAGGTTTCTTAAAAGTAGTTGGAGCCAAGGAAAATAACCTAAAGAACATTGATGTAAAGGTGCCAATTGGGGTACTTACATGTGTAACAGGTGTTTCAGGCTCAGGTAAAAGCTCACTTGTTAATGAAATATTATATAAGAGTCTTGCAAGAAAATTAAACAGGGCAAGAACAATTCCCGGAAAATGCAAGAAGATAGAGGGAATGGAGCAGCTTGATAAGGTAATAAATATTGATCAGTCACCAATAGGCAGAACTCCACGTTCAAACCCGGCAACATATACGGGAATGTTCGATATGATAAGGGACCTTTTTGCGGCAACAACCGATGCAAAAGAAAGAGGTTACAAGAAGGGAAGATTTAGTTTTAATGTAAAAGGCGGTCGTTGTGAAGCGTGTTCAGGTGACGGAATTTTAAAAGTTGAAATGCATTTTCTTCCTGATGTATATGTTCCATGTGAGGTTTGTGGCGGAAAGCGTTACAATAGGGAAACACTGGAAGTACACTACAAAGGTAAGACTATTTATGATGTTCTTGAAATGACAGTGGAAGAAGCATTGGATTTCTTTAAGAATGTGCCTAGAATTCTTAACAAGGTACAGACATTGTATGATGTAGGTCTTGGCTATTTAAAATTAGGACAGCCGTCAACAACATTGTCGGGTGGTGAAGCACAGAGAATTAAGCTTGCAACAGAATTAAGTAAGAGAAGCACAGGAAAAACAATATATGTATTGGATGAACCGACAACAGGTCTTCATTTTGCTGATGTGCATAAATTAGTAGAGATTCTTCACAGATTAACAGATGAAGGTAATACAGTAGTGGTTATTGAGCATAATCTGGATGTAATAAAAGTGGCAGATTATATAATTGATATGGGACCTGACGGTGGTGACCGTGGTGGAACAGTTGTAGTTGCAGGAACACCTGAGCAGGTTGCAGAACATCCAACAAGTTATACCGGCAAGTATGTTAAGCAGATGTTAGAGAGACAATAGTCATTTTTTATAAAAAAACGATTCATAAAAATGTTTAAATAAAAGGGCATTTATGCAATGTTTATAAAGATGAAAAAAGTGCTTGAACCCCCTTTAAAATAAGGGAAAATTGTGCTATATTGAACATACAAACAAAAACGTATTAAATACCTAAAAAGACTTCTACAAAGAAGTTAACGACCCACTTGTTATTAGATGTCAACCTAATAACAACAGTATCTAAGTTTAGTGGTGAAAGGAGTTTTACCCAGTGATATCTGCTAACATGGCAATCAACGGAAGATTGTTTAAGTAGTAATTATTGGATGAGATGTTACAAAGAATTGGATAGGATAGGAATTATTCAAAACGAAAATTCAATGAAGAATAACATCTTATGGTTAAGGTAGATAGTGAAGTCGAAGCAGGACAAATAGTAAGGAATAGACTAGGTATACAGATATTCGGAATGCGATCGAAACGAATAGTGTACAGAAGAAATTCCCGAGAAGATTCATTTAATAAAAAGTACCTGCGGTTGTTAACAAAATTGTAAAGTTAGGGTATTGAAATAGGGAGCATCTGTCATACGAGGAAGTAGGGCAGGTGCTCTTACTTCGTTATGAGTACTTGAAATGATATTACAATTTAGGAACGTGTGAAAATATATTATGAGTCTGAAAGATGTATAAGTTTAAAAATATTTTGTATATAGAGAGCAGTCAGGTTATAAGTTATGGGAATTATAAAAGTTAGTACAGTGTACTTGTTTTAAATAGAAAAATGGGGTAGAATTAAAAATTAGCAGGTAATTAGATTTTATATAGCAATTACCTTTTACAGTAGTATGGTGAAGGCACCATTTTAGGAGGAAATACATTGAAGAAAGAATTAGTAATCGTTCTTGACTTTGGTGGTCAGTATAACCAGTTGGTTGCAAGACGTGTTCGTGAATGTAATGTATATTGTGAAATATATTCTTACAAAACAGACATTGAAAAAATCAAAGCAATGAACCCAAAGGGTATCATCTTAACAGGTGGACCAAATAGTTGTTATGAAGCCGATTCTCCAACATATTCAAAAGAATTATTTGAATTAGGCGTTCCAGTGTTAGGACTTTGCTACGGAGCACAGCTTATGATGCATGTGTTAGGCGGAAAAGTAGAACGTGCAGATGTACGTGAATATGGTAAGACAGAAGTATTAATAGACAAGACTCAGTCAAAGATTTTTGCAGATGTTTCACCAAAAACAGTTTGCTGGATGAGTCATTTTGATTATATATCACAGGTGGCACCGGGATTTGAAATCTCATCACACACAAAGGATTGCCCTTGTGCATCAGCAGAAAACGAAGAAAAGAAACTTTATGCAATACAGTTCCATCCAGAAGTACTTCACACACAGGAAGGAACAAAGATGTTATACAACTTCGTTCGTGGAGTTTGCCAGTGTTCAGGAGACTGGAGAATGGATTCATTTGTAGAAGAATCAATTAAGGCAATCCGTGAAAAAGTTGGCGATGGTAAGGTTTTATGTGCATTGTCAGGTGGTGTAGATTCATCAGTTGCAGCAGTAATGCTTTCAAAAGCCATTGGAAAACAGCTTACATGTGTATTCGTAGACCATGGCTTACTTCGTAAAAACGAAGGTGATGAAGTAGAAGCAGTATTCGGTCCTGACGGCCCATATGACTTAAACTTTATCCGTGTAAACGCACAGGAACGTTACTACAGCAAGTTAGCAGGAGTAAAAGAACCTGAACAGAAGCGTAAAATAATTGGTGAAGAATTTATCAGAGTTTTTGAAGAAGAAGCAAAGAAAATCGGAGCAGTTGACTTCCTTGTACAGGGAACAATTTATCCTGACGTTGTTGAAAGTGGTTTAGGTGGCGAATCAGCAGTAATTAAGTCACATCACAACGTAGGTGGATTACCTGACTGTGTAGATTTTAAGGAAATAATCGAACCACTTCGTGATTTATTTAAGGACGAAGTAAGAAAAGCCGGCTTAGAAATGGGTATACCTGAATATTTAGTATACCGTCAGCCTTTCCCAGGTCCGGGACTTGGAATCCGTATCATCGGTGAAGTAACAGCCGAAAAAGTTAAAATGGTACAGGATGCAGATGCAATTTATCGTGAAGAAATTGCAAATGCCGGATTGGATAAAACAATAGGACAGTATTTTGCAGCACTTACAAATATGCGTAGCGTAGGTGTAATGGGCGACGAAAGAACATACGATTACGCCATTGCACTTCGAGCAGTAAATACTGTAGATTTCATGACAGCAGAAGCTGCAGAAATACCTTACGAAGTATTGACAAAGGTAATGAGCAGAATCATAAACGAGGTGCGCGGGGTCAATAGAGTAATGTACGATTTGACAAGTAAGCCACCTGGAACTATAGAGTTTGAATAGACACAAAAATCCCACAAAGCCTTTATTTATGGGCATTGTGAGAGGTAGTGATTATATCGTGGCAACGATATGGCAACACTAAAACAATTTACCCATATGTATAAATGAAAAAACCTTACTGATTTTGAGGAGTCAGTAAGGTTTTTTTATGCTCTTTTATAAATCAATTAGTTTATGATATCCGTGAGTATTAGCCGGATAGTTGTATCTCCAATTATCGTATTCTTCCTTGGAGATTTCTCCGGTATCAAGCTTGGACTTCATCTTTGCCCAGGACTTTGCCTCATGACCTAAAGCGTCGTGGATGGCACCTAAATCAAGGGTAACATGACTTCCTTCCTGTCTGACGGATATACCATAAATATCTTCAAGAGTGAACAGAAGCTGCATAATTCCCACATGAGTATCAATGTCAGGAACATTAATGGCCGCAGGAGAAACTTCCAAAATGGAAGAAAGAGTTTCAATCAAATCATCCTTGGGAACACGTTTCTCTGCTTCATATTGAGCCATGCGGATATCAGCAGTACTTTCCTTAAAACCTAACTGAACTCCCAATTCCTTTTGAGTTAAACCTTTACGCTTGCGAAAAGTTCTAATTCTTTCACCAATTGCCATAACAAACCTCCAATTTAACATAAAAATTCCCAATGCGGGATAACTTAAACAAATTCGCTAATGTCAGTATAACATAGGTAAAAATGTATATCAAGAAAAACTTAAACAAAAAAAGTTAATTTTTCTATTGACTTAAACTAAAAAGTTTAATATAATGCACATTATCTTAAACAAATATGTTTAAGAAATATAATGAAGGAGGAAAAAATCATGGAAAAGAACTTTATGACAGTCGACGATGTTGCAGAAGAACTTTCTGTTTCAAAGTCCAAGGCTTACAAGATTGTAAGACAGCTTAATAAGGAACTGGAAGAAAAAGGCATCATCACGGTAGCAGGACGTGTCTGTACTTCTTATTTCAGAAAAAAAGTAATGTACAGCGGTGATTAGAAAATATTTATAAAAGGAAGGTGATGAACATGAGCGTTTATTCTTACATGGCAAATAATAAGAAAAAATGGAGAGCTGTTTATCGCTATACTGACTTTACCGGAAAAAGAAGACAGACACAGAAAAGAGGCTTCAACACAAAAAGAGAAGCGGAGTTTTGGCTTGAAAATAAGAAGAAAGCCGAAAACGGACAATTGAACATGACATTTGGAAGTTTTTATGAAATCTACGAAAGAGACAAGAAGGCAAGGGTAAAGGAAACCACCTTTGAGACAAAATCATATGTGGTAAGAGACAAAATCCTTCCTTACTTTAAGGACAGAAGAATGGATGAGATTAAACCAAAGGATGTAATGGAGTGGCAGAATGAACTGCTTAATTACAGGAATGAAAAGGGAGAGCCTTATTCATCAGGTTACCTAAGAACAATTCACGCACAGCTTAGCGCAATATTTAATTTTGCAAAAAGATATTATGGGCTATCCACAAATCCTGCGGCAATAGTCGGGACAATGAAAAATGACGTTGAAAAGGAAGTGGAAATCTGGACAAAGGAAGAATACCTGAAGTTTTCGGAAGCAGTCATGGACAAGCCATTATCGTTTTATGCATTTGAAGTATTGTACTGGACAGGTGTCAGGGAAGGAGAACTACTGGCACTTACTCCGGCAGATTTTGATTTTGAAAATAACACAATGAGAATTAACAAGAATTATCAGAAGGTAAAGGGACGTGAAATCATTACTTCTCCAAAGACAAAAAAGAGTAACAGGGTGGTGAAGATTCCACAGTTTCTGGCAGATGAGATTAAGGATTACATGAAATGCTTTTATGACCTGAAACCTGACCAGAGACTTTTCTTTAAGTCAAAAGGGTATCTTGGACACGAAATAACAAGAGGTTCCAAGAAGGCAGGAATTAAGAGAATCAACATACACGCCCTTAGACATTCACACATTTCACTGCTTATGGACAGAGGATTTTCAGCACTTGACATAGCTGAAAGGGTAGGGCATGAAGCAATCAGCATTACTTACAAATATGCCCACATGTATCCAAACAAGCAGGATGAAATGGCAAGAAAACTTGAAGAGGAAAGGAGTTAGGAATAATGGAAAAATCATTGGACAGTCACGGTCGTTGGAGAAAGAAGATAGTAGCCTTCAGGGTTTCTGAGGAAGAGGCAAGAATCATTGATGACAGGGTTGCCCTGTCAGGACTGACAAAGCAGGAATACATTATCCGCAGGCTGTGTGAAAAGGAAATTGTGGTAAATGGAAATCCAAAGGTTTACATTGCCTTAAAAAACAGACTTAATGACGTGTATGAGGAGTTAAAAAGAATTACAGGTGCAGGTGAGGTTGATGATGTTTTGTTAGAGGTAATTGAACTAATCGGTGTTACCATGAACGGAATGAAGGAGGATAAGAATAATGAATAATAAAACAACAGTGACTACCCTTAACGTATCTGTTGGCGCAGATAACGGGCAGTCACCAAGTGTTACCAAACACAGTAACAGTATAACAGATAATAATTGTGTTCGCAATTTGCAATCCACCGGTACCCCGGTGGGTGAAAATCTGGAAACAGTATCAATGGAAGAACTTTATGACACGGTATATCCGATTAAGAAGCCCTTGGTTGAGGATCTGATTTACAACGGAGTGTATCTGTTTGTCGGTGCACCAAAGGTTGGAAAGTCGTTCTTAATGGCTGAAATAGGTTTCTGTGTAAGTGCAGGAATTGACCTTTGGGGGCATAAGACCAATCAGGGAACAGTGCTGTATCTGGCACTGGAAGATGATTATGCAAGACTTCAACAGAGACTTTCAAGAATGTTTGGAATTGATGTGGCAGAGCATTTTTACTTCGCCACACGTTCCAAAAATCTCAATGAAGGTCTGGAAGAACAGCTTAAAGAGTTTCTTGTGGCGCATGCTGATACAAGACTTGTAATAATTGACACACTTCAGAAAATCAAGGAAATAAGTGGAGATAAATTCAGTTACGCAAACGATTATGACATCATTACAAAGCTAAAACACTTTGCTGATGAACATAACATTTGCATTCTGGTGGTTCATCACACAAGAAAGATGGATTCATCAGATGCCTTTGAAATGATATCGGGAACAAACGGACTGCTTGGTGCAGCTGACGGAGCTTTCATCATGCAGAAGGAAAAAAGAACTGACCTAAAGGCTACCGTTGACATAACAGGAAGAGACCAACAGGACCAGAAACTTTATCTTAAGTTTGAACCTGAGTTGTGTTTGTGGAAATTTGAAAAGGCTGAAACAGAGCTGTGGAAAGAGCCGGAAGATAAAGTACTTTCTGCTGTTAATACATATCTGATGGAAGCAGGATGTTTTCAAGGAACGGCAAGTGAACTGATGGATAAGATACAGGAGATTAATTTAGTTCCGAATCAGCTGACCAGACAGTTAAACATTAAGGCAGGAAGGCTGTATGAGGATTATGGCATCAGGTATGACAATAAGCGTTGTCACGATGGCAGAATCATAACATTGGAATATGAAAAAGAGTAAAGTGTGACGATGGTGTCGATGGTGACGATGTTTTATGGTACGTAAATCATCGTCACAACCGTCACGCATCGACACGGAACAAGATTGATTAAAGAATAGAGAGGTTTGAAAATGAGCAAAAACAGAATGATAAGCAATGAATTAATGATGGCTTTGATTAAGTATCATGTATTAGACATGAAAGATAATGAAGAAATTAATAATCTTATAATTTCTGAATTGGAAGAAAAACTAAGCAAGATGTCAAGGCACGAGGATTACACAAAAAGTAAAATGGCACCCACAAAAGAAGAGAGGGAAGAGTACAGAGAGAAATATCTTGACACCGTTGGAATGCACCGGGACTTTAGATGGTAGTAACAGCTTGCAACATAAATAGGTTTCTTGTTGATAATATTAATACCTGCAAGTGACACTTGCAGGTTAAAGAATAATCAGGGAGAACCAAAAAGGATTGGTTACAGTTAAAAGTTAGTGACATCATGTCACTAAGAACCGCGGGACCCGGAGTCCCGAGGTTAAACATAATATAGCTGCCATTACAATTACAGCAACTACTAAATGCCATTTGACAGGTTATGAGTAAAGCATTGATAGCAGCTATATAAGCCCTCGGCAGAGCCCCCGCAGTTGTGTCTATGACAGAACTGCTAGGGGGTTATCAATTATGGCAGAGCCAAATTGATAAGAACCACCCGTTTTCAACAGCCTCGGGCAGACTACTAAAGACTAACAACGTGCAGGTGTCACCGCACGTATCAAAACAATAAAAGAAAAAAAGGAGTGAGATTATGGCAGGATTATCATATTCAGCACACCTGAGTCAGAAGAACAGTGCCATTAACAGCAAGGCGAAACTCTCAGGTGTTGCAAAGCACAATTTACGAAAGTACCGCTCCTTGGAATACGATAAGGAGAACATTGTAATTTTATGGGGTACGGATAAATTAGTGCAGGATGTAAAAAAAGTATATAAGGAACAGTTTGACGAAGCAGTCAGGGAATATAACAAAAAGCAGACAAGGGATGACAGAAAGATTGATGATTACTTTGAAAAGACTGCAAAGTCAAACAAAGACATGGCAGTGGAACTTATTTTTCAGATAGGAGACAAGGAGTTCTGGGATAAGAATCCTGACAAGCGAAGAAGGATGGATGTGGCATTTAAGGAAATGCTTGATATGTTACAGAAGGAAGCACCAAATCTTGTTGTGGCAAATGCTGTGATACATTATGATGAGGCAAGCCCACACATGCACGTGGTGGCAGTTCCCGTAGCTGACGGATTTAAAAAGGGAATGTCAAGGCAGGTATCAAAGAGAAAAGTATGCACAAAGGAATTTCTTGAAAAAGTATTGCAGGGCAGAATAAGAGAATACGCAGAGGGCAGGTCATTCACATGGATTGGAGAGTTCCTGAAAGAAAAAGAAAAAGGCAGAAATAATGATTTAAAAGTTGCAGAATATAAAACTCTGGCAGAAACAAAAAAAGCAAATCAGTTAGCCAGGGAAAATGCTGAATCAAAACAGGAACTTAAGGAAACGATGATTAAGCAGATAGCGGCTGAAAAAGAATTAGCAGACATGTATGAGGAATTAAAAATAGTTGAAAATGTGGCTGACTTAGGAAAAAATGTGAAAAAACTTGAAACCATGGTTAGAAAAGGACCGGACAATCCAAAGGGAATCATGTCTGCCAAGAATTATCGGGAAAAGATTGTAATTCCATTTATAGATAAAATGTATGATGCATTTAAAAATGTGGTTAAATTTGCAAAGGGATGTTTTGCACAACTTAAGGAACTGACAGAAAAATATAATGAACAGCTTGAAGTAAATGAAATGCTAAGGAAACAAAATAGCAGGCTAAGAGAAAGCATTGATGAGCAGGAAAAAGAGATTGACGGACTGTATGATGACAGGAAAAAACTTGGATATTTTAAGAAATTCCTGAAGAAGGAGGATTACAATAAGGTAATTGAAATGGGCAAAGACAACGAAAAAACAAGACACAGACAGAGATAAAACAAGTGAAAAACAGTGGAGTAAATACAAACAATAGTAAAATCAAAATAAAAATGTTACAAAAGATTTTTGTTAGTGTGCATATTGGAAAAACATGTTATGATGGAAGAGAAGGATGGGTAAGGATAATTAATGCAGGAAGATTATTCTTACTGTACGGAAATTTACTGCTAATTATTTAGGAAGGAGTAACAGAGGTAGTATGAGAATAAGAAACATAAGCAAAAAATTGGTGTCGCTTGCATTAACAATAGCGATAATTGGAACGGGTTCGGGAATTAATGCATTAGCCAATTCCGTTAATGATGGCAAGAATTCACAAAAAGCAGCTGATAACAAAGTAACAGTAGTCAAGGAACTGACAGATGAGCGAACAGAAAATTCAAACACGTATCTGTTGTCTGACGGATCTAAGAAAACAGAATTATTCTTATCAAACATCAGATATGAAAAAGACGGACAATTGAAAGATTATGAAAATGAAATTGTTGACATTGGAAAAAACGGGAAAAAGTCTATAAGTACCTACGGGTCGGGTGACAAATCTTCATACAAATATGTAAACAAATCCAGTGATAACAAGGCATATTTTTCAGATGACATTGAAGACGGCATAATGTTAAGCCATGGGAAGTACATTTTAAAGATGACACCTGTTATCGAAGAAGAAATTGATGACATAAACAAAGATGATAAAAATACATCTCAATCAAATGAAAATAATGAGTTTGAATGCATAAAAAATGAGGAATCAAACGAATTAAAATATATATCGGAATCAAAAAACATGGAATATCAATATTCCGTAAACAACTGTGGCGTGAAAGAGAATATTGTACTAAATGAAAAGCCTGAAACAAATATATTTGAATATAAAATTGAAACAAAGAATCTCTATTTGAAAAAACAGGAAAATGATAAAGGTCTGTTGGTGTATGACAAAAATACCAATAAAATCATAGGAACAATAGAATCCCCATTCTTAGTTGATGCAGACGGAAAAGAAGATTACAAAAGTGTAGAATACAAATTAGAAAAAGATGGTGAAAATGAAGCATTAAAAGTAATTGTAAGTAATGATTATTTTGAAAACGAAGCCACAAAGTATCCGGTTACAATCGATCCTACAATGGTATGGATGTTTGACTACCTAACTACTGCATCAGTTTGGTCTGTTGATTTTCAGCAAAATGTGAACATGCATAATCATTATCTGGGTGCCATGAACAACATGATATCAAGTTATCCATACAATTCAGAGGAACATGTATATTTGGATACTTCAAATCTGTTAACAGGAAGTGCGTTGGTGGGCAGTGGACTGAACATAAGGGGAAAATACATTGAATCTGCATCATTAAATCTGTATGAAAGCAGTTACCGTGCACCGTATCAGGTGGGAACACTGGAGCTTCGTACGGCAAAGGACTCATGGAATCCTGATACAATCACGTGGAACAATAAACCGGGGGCTTCTGAAGAAGTACTTCTTGAAGAAAAGTTCACGGGAGTTGAGGGCACAAGACATTGCCTAGACATAACAAAATGGGTGCAGGATATAGCCGATGAACAGATAGAAAACAACGGACTGGTGTTTACGGCAAAAAAAGGCGGAGCAGCATTGTTTTATGGTCCGGAAGCACATTACATACAGGACGAAAATGGAACGAACAGTGAATCAAGACACATGTCAATCTATTTAACATACAGAGATTTTGAACCATATGATGCTTCCATAAACATAAGTGCTGAATATGATAAACAGAGTAACAGCATTATTACTTCCATAGAAGACGATAATAAACTTAAGGAAGGGGTATCGGTAACAGGATACAAGATATTTACAAGAAAGGATAATGCATTAAAATTTAGCGCAAAGTATAAGGGAACAGACATTTCAGAAAAGGCAGAAATAAATACATCTAACGTGGATGAATGCATAGACATTAGAGCAGCGGTATTATATTCAGACGGTACGGTAAAGGTTTCAAACATTGTAACCTTGGGAAAAACAGAAGATGGTGATTCAGGTGATAGGGGATATTCCTTTGAAATCACTTCAATGGATACAGACGGAGACGGTCTTGAGGACGGATATGAAATATGGGACTTTAAGACCATGTGGAACACTGAAACGGCAGACAGCACGGAGGACAATCCAAAGTATGAGCAGGATACTGATGGAGACGGACTGCCTGACGGATATGAAGTATTTACACTAGGAACAGACCCGGCAGTGGCAAATAAGGAAAATGCTGACAGCGACGGAGACGGATGGACTGACCTGAAGGAATATCAGGAGGAAACAGATCCGTGGCTGTATGATTCAGACTTTGACGGACTAAGAGACAAGGATGATGTTGGAGACAACAATCCAAGAAAAACAGATAACCCACGCTTAAAGGGAACGGACAGGTCAGTTGCATCAGCAGCAAAGGTTCACAAGGGGCTTTATGACAGGGAATACTCTGAAAATGAAAATGGCGTAACGGTTACATACATTGCAAACATTTACAGGGGAGACATAAAGAGCATTTACAGTGATTATGGTGATGCAAAAATAAATAAAAGGCTGAAATATTTCTATGATGCAAAGGGAAACAATACGGCAATAGTTGAACAATATGACGACAATGACACCCAGACCATCTGCATAACATATACATATGATGAAAATGGAAATGTGGAATTTATCTGTGATCAGCAGACAAAATACACAATGGAATATAATTCCGACAATAAAATCACAAACCTTCAGGTAGGTGACAGGACACTTGTCTCATACGAGTACAGTCACACACAGAATGATTCAGGCAATGAATCAGGAGAAAGTACAGGGGCTTCTGTTGAAGATACTGATGAACAGGTAACTTATTACGGTACGGGAGATGAAAGACAGAAGGTAAGGACGGTAACCACGGAATATAAAGTTGATTCAGAAGATGATAGCACGGTTGCGGAAAAGACAGAAGTTTTCTATAATGATGAAAAGACACCTTCATATGTAACGACAGTAAACAGCTCAGGACAGATGCTTAGTTTAACTGATAACACGGAAAATACACAGCTGGCGTACAATTATGAATATAATGACAATACAACAAGAGTGACAAGAAGTGACGGATTCATAAAGGAAGTTGTACAGAACGAGGATGAAGAAAATAAGAAAAGCACACTGACCACAAAATATGAATATAAGGCACTTGATGACAAAAAGGAAACATTGGTTTCAAAAATTGAAACCGACAGTTCAGATGGTGACAAAATAAAGAACAGGACAACCTTATACAATGGTGATGTATTAAGCGAGACAATGTCAGATGACGGAAAGTCATGTGTAACGGATTTATATTCAGATAAATATAAAAAGAACATATTAAAGTACAATTCAGTGGAAGACGATTCCACACACAGAACATTTGACATAGAAAAGTATGGCGAAAACAAAAACATTGATTACACATATGACAGGGCAGGAAACATTACCAGAATAAAAACTGACGGTAAGCTTACAAATGCATATGAATATGATGCACACGGAAGACTTACATGGGAATATGACTATGATGTTTCAAGGGCATATGAGTACGGATACACCACAACGGGAAACGTTGAGGCAAAGCACACATATGTGATAAATGACAACGGTAAGCTGGTTGAACAGGATGATGAACTAAGAAAATATTCATATAGAAACAGTGACTGGCCTGATCAACTGACAAAGTACTGTGGAAAGGAAATCACATATGACAGCAGTGGCAATCCGAAGGAATACTATAACGGAATGTCATTTAACTGGTACAGGGGAAGACAGTTGCAGGAAGCAACTCTTGCCAATGGAAACAGGGTAACATATAAATATAATGAGGACGGACTTAGAACTTATAAGGATACAGAAAAAACAACATCCACATATGAATGGGATGAGACAAAACTCCTAAGGGAAACCGTTACATACAAAAAGACCGGAAAGAAGTATGACATCTGGTACATGTATGGTTCAGATAATAATGTTATCGGATTTGAATACAGTCAGTTAAGTGAGATAAACGAAACATTAAAAACCACAAGAATTTATTATGAAAAGAACTTGCAGGGAGATGTGACAGGTCTGCTTGATGCCAGAGGAGCAGAAATAGCTTCTTATACTTATGATGCATGGGGAAATGTCATCACAGATACAGAAAAGAGTTTCTGTTATGAAGGATATGAGGTTCCCTTTGAGTTAAATCATGTATTGTACAGAGGATACTACTATGACGGAAGCTGCACTGATACTGAAAGCGATACAAATCTTTATTATCTGCAGAGCAGATATTACGATGCAGAGGTGGGAAGATTTATAAATGCAGATGATGTGAGTATATTTGATGTAAGACTAAATGCTATTTTCCAAGATAATCTCTATTGTTATTGTAATAGTAATCCAGTAAATTTCGCAGATAATGGTGGATTTGCGATAACAGGAACTTTTAAAGGAAAGACTGCATGTATTCACGAAATAGCTAATTTGATTGTAACTGTTGCAGGAGTTAGCTATGCATATATTAGCCTTGGTTCTTCATTAATAAAATTTGCAGTTGCAGGACATATATTTACATTAGGATTATCAACAGGTGTAACAGTTGCATTGATTATTGGTGGGTTTATTTTAGGAAGCTCTGGGATTATGTATGCAACATATATGGCATCACAGATTATAAACGCAATAGCATATTATAAAAGGTATAATAAATTCAAAGTTAAAAAAGTATATAAATATTTTCATAATACATATAAAGTAGAGAGGGCATAATGATAGTAGGAATCTTATTATTAGTAGTAGCAATTATTAACATAATGGAGGCATTTAGAAAACAAAAGAATAAGTTAATCTTTCGAACATGCAATTACTTAGTGTTTCCTGTTGTTTATTTGATTTGTTGTTTATTTAATATATTTGGAGATATTAACCTTTATTTGTATGGTATGATAATTGTGATAATAGAAAAGTTGTTGTATTTGTTTATTATAAAAAAATAAAATATTGTATTGAGAATGTCATTATTAAGAATAATAGTTCATTAACTTGAAACGTATTTTTTATAGGTATTAAAATAACTTGATGAAATAAGAGATAGCCTATGCTATAATACTTTCGTGGCAACACTATGGCAACACGAGATCAGAAGGATAATACAAATAATATAATATAGGTAAATCAACAGATAAAAACACACAAAACCTAAACCAATATGTTTAAGCCAAGCTCGGTACAAGCCGAGTTTGAATAAGCGAACGCATGTTCGAATACCCCGTAAACAAAGGGAAAGTACCGAATACAAGTCTCTTATGAGAACATTTTGAGAACAAAATTAAGAATAAGAAGAGTTATTTTGACTAATAAGTTGAAATAGCTCTTCTTTTTTTGCTTGAAAAGCCGATAAATAAAGGGAATTTGAACTTTAAGCCTGATAAAAAAACAAATTTGTTTAATGTTGGTTACAAGAGAAAGAAGAAGTTTATTAAAGGAAAAGGTATAGTGCCACTAACTCTTAATTTATATTTGAAAACAGTATATTATAAGAGGCTCAAATGAGCCGGAAAAATCTCCTTTAAGCAATGCATAAGATTAGTTTCTACTTATTACAAATATAAGTTTGAAGTTGTTGACTATGCCGTGACCCGTATACAAATACGATAGCAAGCTACAGCACATATACCGGTGACGACTGGAGAAAAGAAACAAGGCAGTAAATAATTTTTGGCGTGTTATATTACTGCAAAAGTATCAGACGTGATGCAATGCATTGGGAGAGAAAATCAGGAGGAATATATGGAATACAAAGGTTTAGCAGTTGGAAATACAATTAAATCATTAAGAATAAAAAAGAATGTATCTGTATTTGAATTGGCTTACAGAGCGAAAATAAGTCAATCGCATGTTTATCAGTTGGAAGAAGGAAGTAATAAAATGAGTATAGATCTTTTATATAGGTTGATGGATGCTCTGGATACAGATGCGAATACAATATTGGGAATAAAAGAAAATAATGAAAATTCAGTGGATGAAAGACTGAAAGAGTTAAGTCCTAAGATGAAGGAAAACTTGACGGAATTGTTTTTGAAGACAATAGATGGGGTGAAGAAATAGAAGTTGAACAAAATAAAGATTATATGAAATAAGAGTCGAATCTAAAACACTTACAAGTATATTTGTAAAAATGTTTTATTCGACTTTTTTCAGTAAAAAAATAATTTGTAGACATAATATTTAAATGACATCAAGAAACGAATTATGTGACTTTTAAATTTTGGAATTATTGACTAAAAAAGTAAATAAATGTATAATGCGAATAAATATATGAATTAAGGGGGATAAAATGTCAATTATAATTCTTTATAAGGATAGATTAAATGGTATAAATACTTACATAAACGATGTGACTAATTCATGTGATAGTCTAAGTACTCAATTAAATTCTTTGAAGTCAATCTTACAGGGGGTAAGTTCTAATTCTTGTAATCTACAAGACACAGTCAATAATATTAGTGCTTCAACAAAAACTGAAAAAGATAAGGGATTTAAAGAAACTCAACAAAAAAGTTGGTGAGTTTATTTCTGTTACAGTAAAGAAAGATAATTCTGTAAAAGAACAAATAGAGAAAGCTAAGGAAGAATTTTACACAAAATATTCATATTTGAAGCCGGAATGTGAAAAAATGGATTGGAAAAAGTGTGTGATGGATTAAAAAGTGCTGGAAGCTGGCTTGTGGATAACATTAAAGAGATACTTGTAGTTGGCTTGGCTGTATTAGCAGTAGTTGTCGTAGTAGCACTGGCGATTGCTACATTTGGACTTGGTGCAGTGGCTATTGCTGCGTTGGTTGGAGTTGCAGCAGGACTGGCAAGCCAGTTAATAACTGATATAGCCAGTGGATTTGTTACTGGAAAATTCAAATTTAGTAGCATACAGGAATATATGGCATCAGCAGTAGGGGGGAGCAATTGGAGGAATTATAATGTTACCAACAGGTGGTGTTGCTGGTGTTTCAGTATTTGCTAGTAAAGTGTTTGAAAATTTTGCATTAGCAGCAACAGCAGATGTATTTGTTTCTACTTCTCTGAGTGAAGGTACTCCTATGATATTTAGCAAAGAAAAATTATCTTTAGGTCAGTGGGGAAGCAATGTCGCAGTAGGAACGGCATTGTCATTAGTCTTAGCAAAAGGGTTTGATGGCTTCACTACGAAATTCAACAAGGGATTAAAAAATACTGGATTTAAGATTACGGAAAGATTTGCAGGGAGTCATAGTTATAGAGCTGACTACAATAGATCTATAAAGAGATTGATACATAAAAATTCTAGTTTAAAAAATATAACATATAGGACATATAGAAACGGATTTATGGCAGAATTTACAGAAAATATTTTTAGTAACCCTACAAATGGAGTGCTTGGCGTGGGATGGGACGAAATAAAGGAATTAGTATTTAATTAGTGTGAAAGGAAGGAAAATATGAAAAAAATTGAATGTTATCAGCCAAGAGAAATTGTAAAAATGTTAATTTATCTTTTTCTTTTTTGGACAGTGATTTGTTGTGTGAGTGTAATATCTAATAATGATTATTTTATTGAAGGAATAGTTTGCTCTATTTTTTTTGATATGACTATTTTTCTTACAATATTTGGAATATTAGTATATAAAATAACAGCAACAGATGAATGTATTATTATAAGAAAATGGTATGGCAGATGTGTAAAAGTTAACTTTGATGATATCACCAAAGTTGTATTTGCCACTTTAAGCGGAAAGCCTGTGGATGCTACTCGAATTCACATATATAAAGGTAAAAAGAAGGTGTTATCTTTAGATCCGGTAATGGAAAATTATGATAAAATGAAAAATTATCTATTAGACCATATTGATGAAACAAAAATAGATACAATTTCGTAGAGACAATATAGACGTAAAAATTGACTATTCAAAGTTTACGCTTTTTCAATGTTCATGATATTGGCAATAAAATATAAAAATAATTAATAACAGGAGAAAATAAATATGATTTTTGGGGGAAAGGCTGAATATAAGAAAGAAGAGTTGCCGTTTTGTTATATAAAAAACAATGAGGATATAGAATTAGGTGGAATCACTATTGAGGCTTACGGTAAAATTGATGGTGAAATGAAATATTTATCCGCTACATTTATTTTATCTGACCCGAAAATGTATGACCGTAATGATTATAAGGATATGATGAGGGTTATGGAAGAGACAAAAGATAAAAAGGTAGTTTTAGATTTGAAATATAAAAAGGAACGGTTAGTAGATTTTAAGCTAGATAGTGAGTCGTTGGCAAAAAATCTCAATGATGAAAGGTTTAATAAGATAGAGATTTTGATTACGGGAATTGATGATAAAAGTGCAGCCAATAAAGGGGTTTAAAATTATGAGAAGAAATAAATATGATATCAAAGTTTATACTCGTTATTATATGCGTCTTGTTATACTTTTTTCAATTCTCTTTATTGGAGTACTTTGGGGACCAATTAGTTTGTACTGCATTGAAAAAAAGCCGATTAATGTCTCAATAATAGTATCAATTTTTTTCATAATTTTCTTTGGTGGAATAGCGCTGTTTCAATATATAGCATTTGCACCAAAATTATATGTTTATGGCAATAAGATTGTTATAAAAAAGTGGTATGGATTAAGAAGAAAATATTATGTTAAAGACATTGACAAAGTTATTTTTGAAAAAAGTGAAGGGAAGATTGTTACAATACAAATCATATCAAGTATTAGTAAGGATAAATACATTGATACAGTGGAAAATTTTGACAAACTGTTAAATTATTTACTGAAAAATGTTGAAAAAGAAAAAATGGAATGTTACATATTAGGTACAAAAGAAGAGGCTGAAATATGATATCGTTGAATGATGTGGAAGTATACATTGGAGAGAATTTATTATTCCCAACGACATATACTGTGGCAAAAAGTGTTAAAAAATCACTTGAACAAAATGAAGAAGAAATGCTTAGTGTGGATAAATCTATAGGTATATATGCACCTGATGGAGAGATGGAAAGCATTTTATTTGGAGAAAAAGGATATTACGAATTTCTATAATGAAATCTGAAGGATTGGTGTCAGAAGAATGTTTCGTATTTGCCGATGATTCAGCAGGAAATCCAATTTGTATGAAAATAGGTGGAGAGGATAAGGAAAGCATATTCTTCTGCAATCATGAGTTGGAGAATACTAACAATGGCTATTTTCTAATGAGTAAAGTTGCAGATTCGTTTGATGAGTTTATAAGGAAGTTATACATAATAGAGTAAAGAAAAATAAAGATGCAAGGAGGGTTTGAAGTGAAAGTATTAGAGTGTTATCAGCCAAGAGGAATAGCAAAATTAGCTTTTTTTGTTTTGTGCTTGGGAATGATTCCTTTCTGTGGGCATTTAGTAATGAAAGATGAAGAAACAAGTGGGTATATAGTGTATGCGCTTTTTTTTATAATACCTATTTTGTTGGGGATACTTGCAATATTTGTATATAGGATATCAGTGATAGATAATTATATTATTATAAGAAAATGGTATGGCAGACGTGTAAAAGTTAAAATTGATGATATCACCAAAGTTGTATTTGCCACTTTAAGTGGAAAGCCTGTGGATGCTACTCGAATTCACATATATAAAGGTAAAAAGAAGGTGTTATCTTTAGATCCTGTAATGGAAAATTATGATAAAATGAAAAATTATCTATTAGACCATATCGGTGAAGAAAAAATAGAGATAATTACTTAAACATAATGGAAAGGGGAAACCTATGGGGGTTTGTACAAAATTATTAGATGTAAAAAATCTAAATAAAGTTCAGCTAAAAATATTAAAAACTATAGGAATATGGTTTGTTACATTTATCATTTCGTTGGCATTACTGGTTAACCTTAACAAAAATGAGCATATTGAAATTTTAGTTGATTTATTATTTTTAGTTGATTTATTATTTTTCATACCAGTTATGATTCATGTGATATTTATATCGCGTAAAGCCAAGAAAAATGAATGGGTTAGCAAAAAACTTGAAATAGAAGCTTATGAAAACAAACTTTATTTAAATAAAAGAAGTATATTTGTTAATTTGGATAAAACAAATAATAAAATTTACATAGATAATATTTATGATGATTATATGAATTCATATGATACAACCTTTTGCGGATATATAGATGAAAAAGATTCGGAAAAATTTTTAAATTTTTTAAAAGAAAATAATATCGCAATTGGCGTTATTAATGCTGAATTATTAATATATAGATACAAAAATTTGTCAGTACCGGTGAAATATAATAATTTGTCAAGAATACTTAAAAATAGACCTGAACAGCTTGTCAGCCAAGGGGATTGTTTCTTATGGGATTGTTTGGAAGATTCCTTTAAGGTTATGCCTTGGAACTCTGGAGAATTAAAGATAAAGGAATTAATATATTACAAATATAAGAAACTGACATCTGAGGATTTGAGTTTAGATTCAAAGGTGCATATAGAAAAGGCGATGCATTATGGCTTATATTTCGGAAATGTTAATGGAGAATTTTGGATAAAGTATGGAATTCCACAAATAATAAAAAACTATAGAATTTGTAATAGAAAATTAGAGTTTGCTATGCTGTCTCCGTTTATTTTGATATTAATTATATTTGGTGTACTAGTTGGTCTTGGAGTTATTACATAGAGGGCACACATATGAAGATTTAACAGATTTATATCTAAGACTATGATTAGATTATATAAAGCAGAAAAGTAGAAAGAGGAGAAAGGAAATATGCAACAAAAAAATATATTTTTCAAATTCTTCATAAAGAAATAAAACTTGCATCTAAAGTGTTAGCTTTTGCAGATAGTACAAATGAAAACATATAAGTATTTCAGAATTGTTAGACTATATTAATAAATTAGAAAATGAAGGTAAAATTTAATGAAAAATACAAGTTGTTTTGTTAGAAAGTGTTGGAAATATAAAGTTTGGAATGACAAAGCAAGAAGTAAGAGAAAAATATGCGGTTAAGGGAGAGTTTATTAAAAATGATTGTTCTAATAACTTGACTGACGATTTAGGATTTTGTCATGTATATTATAATGATGAAGGAAAATGCGAAGCCGTAGAGATATTTAATGATGTGGAAGTATATATTGGAGAGAAATTATTATTCCCAACAACATATGCTGTGGCAAAAAATGTTGAAAAATCACTTAAACAGGACGACGAAGGAATGATTAGTGTTGATATGTCAATAGGTATTTACGCACCAGATGGGGAGATGGAAAGCATTTTATTTGGAGAAAAAGGATATTACGAATAGAGAAAAATATTGTAATTCGAGGAACTTGATATGAAATTATTTGATGAAGGGATAAAAATTACAAAAGAAGATATTTTGGAATTTGAAGAAAAATTGAATACGAAATTCCCAGAGGCATATGTTGATTTTTTGTTAGAGAGCAATGGAGGAACTCCGGAAGAAGATTTGGCTTTTGACTTTATAGATATTGCGTCTAATAAAAAAAATAGTACAGATATTAGAGAATTTTATATATTTTATCCAGAAGGAGAATCATCGTATGATGATATTATAAAGGTAAATTATATAATGAAATCTGAAGGAACGGTACCAGAAGAATGCCTTGTATTTGCCGATGATTCAGCGGGGAATCCAATTTGTATGAAAACAGGTGGAGAGAATCAGGAAAGTATATTCTTCTGTGATCATGAGTTAGAGAATACTAATGATGGTTATTTACTAATGAGTAAAGTTGCAGATTCGTTTGATGAGTTTATAGAGAAGCTATACATAATAGAGTAAAGAAAAATAAAGATACGAGGAGGGCTTGAAGTGAAAGCATTAGAGTGTTATCAGCCAAGAGGAATAGCAAAATTATTATTTTATTTGTTTCTTCTTTGGACAGTGATTTGTTGTATAAGTGTAATATCTAATAATGACTATTTCATTGAAGGGATAGTGTGCTCTATATTTTTTGATATGACTATTTTTCTTATAATATTTGGAATATTAGTATATAAAATAACAGCAACAGATGAATGTATTATTGTAAGAAAATGGTATGGTAGACACATTAAAATTAAATTAGATGATATTACAAAAGTTATTATGCCTTCACATACAGGAAAAGCTATTAATGCTTGTAGGGTTCATATTTATAAAAATAAAAAGAAAATAGTGTCACTGGATCCATTGATGGAGAATTATGATGAAATGGTAAAATATATAATAAAACATATAGATGAGACAAAATAGAGATTATTACATAAATATAGTGGAAAGAAACTTCTCGATTCAAATGGTGATATGCATTGAAGAAAACATTTTAAAAATTAAGGAGAAATAATATGTTAAAAGGATTTGAAGATGCTTTTGTAGATGTGCAAGCAAGTGTGATTTCACTTTGCTTAGAATTATTAAGTAATTCAGGAAGGACAGCAGAAAAGATATATGTATATTTATATCAAAATAATGATATTGATTATATTGATGCTTTTTTTGAGCAGGAAGGGAAATTATATACTACAAATGATTGGTTTCCAGCAGAAAAAATAAGTGATTTTTTTGACTGTGGTGTTGAGGATATAGAAAAACTTATAGATATTTGTAATGCTTATGATTCAAAGTGTCCACACGAATTAAAACTAATATATAATGTTGTTACAAAATCATTTGATTCAGAGTACAACTATGAAAATATTATCGATATAGGTGAAAAGAGTGTTTTTGAATTGGCTAAAGATTGGTTTGATGATTGCGACAAAAACATTACTAAATGATAGGAGATTTTTGGTATGCAACTAAGTGAGTTTAATGGGATTAGAATAGAAATTAGAAGAAAGATAAAAGAAATATTTGGAAATAGAATAGGAAGTTTAGAAACGTTTGATATTGTTGAACAAGCAAATCATTGGGCATTTAAAATAAGATTTATAGCTTATGATTAATAGGTGGAACACTTTTAGCTGGAGCCTGTTGGGGAGCAATAACAGGAGCAGTTATCGGTGGTGTTGCCGGTGGA